>Ga0102589_1000674_pt1 | contig 61527 bp, 73 predicted proteins | sample AraplaMF_Col_mLB_FD_76858 | JGI IMG/M metagenome (GOLD analysis project Ga0102589, IMG submission 76858) | Arabidopsis root microbial communities from the University of North Carolina, USA - plate scrape MF_Col_mLB | ecosystem: Host-associated > Plants > Roots > Endosphere | place: USA...
GTTCATAGTTAAATATAAAAGTGTTATTTTCTATCACTACACCGTTTCCTTGTACTTTCCAAGGTAGACCATATCCAGCACCAAACCCCTGATAATTCGGGTTGCCTATGTTCAATTTTGGAACACTAGAAAAATCATGATCGGCTATTAAATTTCGTTTTGGCATAACGGTTGTTTTTGTTCCCCATTCATCTTCAAAAAGGAAGTCTAACATTTTAACAGTAACACCGTTTTTATCGATGGTAATTTTATCACCATTAACGTTTATAACATTCGTATCAATACCCTTTGCAGTTAACCATTTCACCATTGTGTCTGCGTTAATATCTAGTTTTGCAGCATTGATTGTAATTTTCCCAGGGGACATATTGATGGCAGTGACAATGCCGTCCTTTAAAATCTGCGCTAAAATCCCTTCATCTAACACTTCTAACTTAGATTCTGTTTTCTTTACATAGGCATTATAAGTCTCATTTATAAACGTTTCTTGTTTTCCAGAGATAATTGAAACGCCTTTTTCAGTAGCACTAATACTTCTTTCTAATTCTGTAACTTTTTTATTGTAAGGTTCAGTTGCTATCTTATCGGCCAATTCTTCCATGATTTTATCTTTATCTACAATATCAACAGGGTTCTCCATAAACGAAGAAGGTTTATCACCAATTTGTAGCATGGGCTGTGCCATCCATAGACGCCCACTTTTACGAACCCAAAACAGCACTTTAACTTTTTTTGTGCCTTCGATTAATAGCCCTGCCACATGTGTACGAATCCATGTTCCTTGTGAAATAGTTATTTCTTGCAAGTAACTTTTAATCATTTTATTGTTTACATCGTAACATTGGAGCTCGATAGCAGCTCCGGCATCTATACTAGCTTTGTTATCTGTATAAAAGTAAGCAGAGAAAACATAATTCCATCCAGGCCCCGCATTTATATACTCGTGCGATGCACCTTTATACAAATTGCTCGCATTACCTGCAGTAATAACACTAAGTGAATTGCATCCCTTATAAGTGACTTGTGTATCTCTTGTTGCACCTGATTGAAGAACCCAATATTTTGTGTCATTCTTCCAAAGAACATTCCGTAATACAGTTTGATTACCGATCCCACCAACATAATCTTCAACATCTTTTATTTCAACTTTTCCTTCCAAAGCTTTTGCAGTAGTTTCCCAACCTGCTTTAGCCTCCTGTAACTGCGTACCTTGTTTAGTTTGTATCTCTTGTAAACTAGTAACTTTTTCTTTAATACCGTCTGCTGTTTTCTCTACAGTAGTCACACGCTCGCTAAAATCGACTTGTGTTTTTTCTACCGTTTTAATACTTTCTTTAATACCATTCACACTTTTTTCAATCTCGGTTGTTTTTTTAGTGAATTCATCATTCGTTACTTGATTTTCTGGAGCTGGTGTCCAATCCTGCGGCTTATTCCCTTTATATAAAGCAACCCATTCTACAATTGCCTTTGTAGCATTATTTGGATAATTATATAAGTTTAATCTCCGTTCATTCCCACTTGTAGTTGCAACAGCTTTGAAAGTTACATAAGTTATTCCGTTAGCATAGGCACTTGTTGCATATCCAACATTATTTGAACCACCATTCTGCCAAATTCCAAATTGTTGGCCTTGCGGGACACTTCCTTTAATTACAAAAGTGTATTCCTCGCCTGCAACAAAATTTTCAGTTAAAGAATATGGATTGATTAGATAATCTGTTTTTTCGTATTTAACATTTGAATCTAATAAAAGATTACGTCCTCCAGCTTTATCATTATTAACTTTCTTTTCTACGCTCTCCAACTTCTCACTAACCTGGCCAGCTTTTTCTGTAATTTCAGTTGTGGTTTTCTTTAGATTATTAGTTGTTTGCTGCACCTCAGAGATGGTCTTTTTCGTAACTTCAGCAGTCTCTACCACTTTATTTAATTTTTCAGCGATTTCACCATCTTTTTTTGTTAACGATTCAATAGATTTAGTAAAACCCTCGTTAGTTTGTTTCATTTCAGAAACAGTTTTATTAATTTCACCTTGAGAGTTTTGTACATTTTTAATAGTTTGTGAAACTCCTTGGAGACTGTTTTTAACTTCCTTAAATTGTCCATTGGTTTCACTTTGCGCTTCTTCTACTTTTTTGTTTAATTCTTCTTTTGTAAGCTGAATATCTTTATTAACTTGTTTCAGTGTTTCTTCCTTTACTGACTCTACATCAGGAATAAGAAGTTCCCAATCCTTACCGTTCCACACTTTTAAAAAACCAGGCTTACCGGTACTAATATCTCGCCATATCGTTTTACCAATTTGAAGATTCTCTGTGGGTGGCTGCTTAGATTCAATGATATTAACGGTATTATTCTTCAAATTTTCTTGAACTTTTTGTGCTAACTCTTTAACGGCTTTAGACTCTTCTCGTATGGTTTCAATTGTTTTTCCGTTCTCTTCTACCAATTTTTCTAGCTGATCCAACAATTCTTTGTTTGCCTTACCAGTTAATTGCCCAAGAAGCCTATTGTATAATTTCCGCATTTCTTCATTCGGATCGGTAATTTCGCGATAATCACCAAATACATATTTATCTTGTGAAGGGTCTGTAAATGATTCATCACCACCGATTACCCGTGCTTCTAAATAAAGTTTCGGTGTAAATCCAGTATCTTTAATTCGAATTGTATCGCCTTCATTAATTAGCTCGTGAGATAATCCGAATACACGCCCTATAGCCGCTGCTTCTACATCGTAAACAACAGAAGTATTAACGCGTTTTGCGAACTCTGTTTTCATAAGAGTAAGGAGACGCTTTGGTGTCATATTTTGTTCTTCTGTCTCCGGAGAATAGAAACCAAATTTATGTTTACCGTTCTCATTCCAGCGTTGATAGGCATCGCTATCAGTAATATAAGGTAAACCATCATTAATGCTTTCAACTGTAATAATGGTATCCCCTTCGCCCTGGACGAATCCGACTAAGGCAGTACAGACATCCCGAGAGTGCTCAATACGTCTAACACCGACTAAATCTTTACCTAAAGTGACTTCCTTACCAGTGTCTCTACCACGTTTTTTCACCATATCCACGTACCAACCTACAATCTGTGAACCGACTACTTCCACACGGTATTGAACCTCTAAATCGAATAAAGCAGCTATCTTCTTTAAAAAGGTAAGAGGATCTATAATGGTATCGATGGTCATTGTATGGAAACCTGCATACTCAGTTTTTCCGCGTTTCCACTTCGTACCTACAAGAGCCATATCCATGAATTGATTTACTGTTTTACCTTCTATACGTTGCGGCATGATATAACCGTCTTTTGCTATCTGAACCCATGCACCCGAAGTACGTACAGTAAGTGATCTATCTCTTGAATCCTTTTCAACTTCATTATTTATAACATAAGGAACAATCCGTCCATCACGTACTTCTTTTAATACTAAATTTTGCTGCATAAGTGTCACTGCATGCTCCGTATTATCAAACACTTTGAACTCTAAAGTATCAATATTGTTCTTAATCTCCCAATGACGTATATCATTCCAATAATCTTGTGGCTGGATATTAGCAACAATTTGGTCCGTTTTAAAGTCAATGACATGAAGTGTGCCGCTAGGTGCTCTCATCGATATCTCTCCCTATACGTTACTTTGGCTATTCCTACATCGGAAGGCATAATTTCAAGCTTGTTTGATCCTTTGCTAACAACTGGATAATCACTGAATATATCTTTTAAATTTATAGCTTTTTTACCATTAATCGATACAAGGCTTCGCTCAGTATCAATAACTACCTTATCTCCAACATCAAAAATGTAAGGCGGATTATCTTGTGTATGCATATTAACCTTCCAGATTTTCAAATCATCAATGCTCATGTCTGTACAGAACATGTTATCCGAAAATTGACTGATGCTAATTTGAACTTGTGCCACTTTGTCCATATTCACATTGTTTTCATCTTCCCACACAACAAAGCGTTCCGAGTCATCCTTTTCGGTATTCCATAAAAACTTAGAAATATACGCTTCCCACCTATTACCGGTACGTGCTAACCACAAGCGACCACGATATTGATTCCATGTAGTAGGATGGTCCCCTGGTTCATTTATAAGTACTTGCTCACCAGCTGGTTTCTTTTTGTTGCCAAGCTTAGCGAACCCTGTATTTTGTTCAGCTTGCCAATGGACATCATTCATCGAAATACGAGCTACATAGTCGCTATTTTCATCTAACAAACCAATTTCAACGCGCCCCATTTGATCGGGATGCGAGCTTCTTACCCCAACATACGCCTGCATAATAAAGTCTTGCAGTGGCCCTTGTGGAATGTTCTTTTTGGCTATGCAACCATGCCAACCTTTTATGTTTGTTTCACCTAAATAAACTGGAACTAGGCGTGAGCCTGCATCCACTTTGAACGCTCCGCCTCCAATCATATCTTCTGAATTTGGGACATTAGTCCATCCTACAGTGGTAGACATTTCATCCCACATAACACGTTGATTTCTCTCAACAGGCACCTGATCCATTCTAAGCGGCCTTCCAATACGAAAGTAATTATCTCCATTCCATACATCAAGAAAAGTGGAGGGTTTCGTTACCTCAATTTCAATAATTGGGTTAGATTCAACGCTCCCTTTGTTTTGAACATTTGCTGCTAGCCCACGCTCATTAGCTTGAAATTCTACGGTTTTAGTAGATCCTAATTTATAAGGATTTGAACATATAATTGTAATAGTTGCTTGATGAATATTTGATTTTTCGAGATTTTCTTCAACTGATTCCTTAATTCCGAAATACACAAAATCAGGTTCATCTGTGAATGTAATTTTTACAGATTCGTCTGTATTTAATAAACCATTTAATTCGTCTATCCGTTTCCTCAGTTCAAAAAGAGAGACTCCCTTAAGAGAGAAATCTACTTCTAATACCCTCTTGGGAGTCCTTTTATTCAAAAAATATGAACCTGGGCGATGAGGTACCGTTAACTCATTAATTTCATCACTTAAAATTCCGCGACCTCTTATGTCGTTAACCATAAAAAATCCTTTTTCGTATTTTTTCTCGAAGTATTCTTCTAAATTAATTCCATTAAAAACTAGCAATCTATCGCCCTCCTTTAAAATACTTCTCTACGTTTTCTAACCGCTTCTTGTTCGCCAGTAATATCGTCAACAAACCTTGCGAATTCCTGCCTACCTATTTGTATGTTAATATTCGCTGGTTCCTTAACTCTAGACGTTTGGTTTTCGTATTGACTCGGTTTATACATGCTTGGCGTTGGTTTAGCTGATTGATACGCACCTAATCCGTTAACACCTCTCAGTATGGAAGCACCTGTATCCACCGCTAACATTTCCGGCTTCATCCAGTCCTCCATCTGTTGCGTCGTACGTTGCACCGAACTTTTCATTCCGTCAACACCGTTAATCCAGCCTTGCATCATATTCACGCCGATCATGTCGCGCATCCAACGCGAAGGAGAATGAATCGAAAATAGTCCGGTAAGCTTGTCCTTAATACCGTTACCTATCTCGGTTACCTTGTCCCAAATACGACTAGCCATCGAAGTTATGCCATTTAACATACCTTCCATGATGTTCTTACCGATATCCATTAGGTTAATCCCTTTTAAGAACAAGATGATCTTATTCCATATATTTGATACCGTATTAGACATTGCGTCTAGAATACTAGAAGTCGCGGAACTAGCTGCATTCCAACCCGCAGAAATGATATTTCCAACCGCTGAAATTACTGATGAAATCACATTACGTATTCCCTCGAATATAGATTTGACTACGTTCCATACCGCATTTAATACGCTAGAGAAAATCGATTGGACTAAATTCAACCCGTTACGTACGATTACACCTATTAAAGAAATCGCTCCATCGATAATGCTTTTAATCAACGACATAACATTTGACGTAATTCCCTTAACCGCATCCCATGCGCCGCTCCAATCACCTTTCAATATGGACGTAAATAGTTTGATAATGTTCGTGATGATGCCGATAACAGATTTAATAATACCCATTACCGCTGGGAATACGGCCTGCACGATCTGTAAAATGAATTGAATTGCTGGAATTAATACGCCTTTAATAATCTCGGCTGCACCTTGTAACAATGCTGAAACTATAGGAATTACAGCCTGAATAATTGCTTGAATTACTGGAAAGACTTCTTGCACCGCTTGTAAGATAAGCGGAACTACAGTCGTCGCAACTATCGTTATAATTTCCCCGAACAACTTAATAATTTCTATGATTATAGGAATAGCCGTCTCGATAATCGATTGAATTATAGGAAATACCTCTTGAACAACCGTTAGTATAATCGGTATCATCTCTTGCGCTACAATTACAAGAATTTCACCGAAAGTTTTTATAAGCATTACCCATACACCAACCGATGTTTGAATAACGTTTAATATCGCAGGAAACACTTCTTGTGCCACTTGTGAAAGCATCGGCATTACTTCAGCCGCTAATTCTGAAAACATTTGAGATAGCTCCTGGACTACTTGCGTAATTGCAGGCATAATTTCAATCGTTGTATCAGCGAATAGCTTCATTAAATCCGTAACCATAGGCATGATTAATTGAATGTTTTCTCCGAATAGCTTAAATAAGTCCATTGCTACCGGCATTACTTGTTTTACAACGTCTCCAAAAAGACTCATAATAGTCGTTCCTAATTCACCAAACGCTGCGCCTAACTCTGCAAATGCTGGCTGTAGCGATGCGAAACTTTCCATGATGACTTGACCGGTCTTTTGAAACTCCGGTGCTAACGGCGCAAAAGTGTTGATAAAACCTTGTGCTAGCGAAGTAATTATCGGCATAATTACGGAAGCAACCGTGCTAAATACACTCTGAATCGATTCCCAAGCTGACATCAATGCTGCTTTTGCCTGATCATTCGTATTTACAAGTTTGAATATCGTAGCACCTAATGAAGCGACAATAGCGACTACCCAACCGATAGGACCAGACACACCTAAAAACGATAATCCTAAACGTACAATTAATGGTGTTAGTGTAGCGATTGTGTTACCGATTGATGAGAACGATGCTTTTATAAAATCTACAACTGGTGAAATCGCTGCTCCCATACCCGAAAACTTAGCGGTTAATCCTTCAATAGCTGAACCGAAAGCTCCACTTATACTCTGACCGATACCGCTTAGCTTAGCGGTTACGGAACTAAAAAAAGTACCTATCGCAACGCCCATCGCTGTAAATTTAGCGGGGATTGTTGCAAGATACGCACCAAATGAGTCAAATGCCGCTTTCATAGATTCCACGGCTGATATAGTTGTAGTTTTAATCGATTCCCAAGCGCTATTTACTGCGTTACGGAATGTTTCGTTGTGTTTGTATAGTTGGACAAGCGCTGTTCCTAGTATGGTTAAAATTACAATAGTTGCACCAATAGGTCCCGTTAGAAATGCGAAGGCAGCTCGTAATCCTACCATTGCCGCACTCGCAAGTTTCGCGACCATTGTGCTTTTACCTAGCCAACCGACTAACGCACCAAACGCTGTTATTGTGGCTCCTATACTACTAATAAAAACTCCTAGTACCGCCATGAAGACTGTAAATACTGAAACGGCTGTAGCTACTGTAGCAATCACTGTTTTCATCGTTGGAGATAACCCATTAAATCCATCAGCTAATTTCTTAATAATTTCAGCAACAACCGAAATTGCGGGCGCTAATGCATCTGTAAATGCGCGAGCTACTACGTCAATAGACGACTGCATCTTAACAATTGCACCTGCCCAACCTTCGAGCATTGAGTCCGCTGCTTTTTTCGAAGCGCCGTCTGATTTAATAAGAGATTGCGTTAATTTATCGATTTTCTCCGGACCTGCTGAAACAAGCGCCATCATACCAGAAACAGCTTCCGTACCGAAAATTGTAGCCAGTGCTGCACCTTTTTGAGCGCTTGTCATTCCGTTCATACCTTTTTGTAATTCACCGATAATTTGAGAGAGTGATTTCATATTACCGCTACTATCAGTCGTGGTAACTCCTAACTCTTTCAACATATTCGCCGCTGCTTTCGGTGGTTTAACTAAACGGAGCATTGCCGATCTTAATGCTGTACCCGCCGTCTCACCTTTAATACCAGCATTAGACATAATACCAACGGACGCTGCAAGTTCTTCCATAGAGATACCTAATTGTGCTGCCGGACCTGCTGCGTACTTAAATGCGTATTGCATATCGTACACACCTGCTGCTGTTGCGTTGGCCGCTTGTGCGAGTACGTCCGCTACGTGTCCACTATCTTTCGCCTCCATACTAAACGCATTTAATGCGGAAGTTATCGTATCGGCTACCATACCTAGGTCTTCACCGGAAGCTGCTGCTGCTGATAGAACACCTGGTAACGCTGCGGTTGATTGTGCTGCGTCAAATCCTTTCGCCCCTAGTTCCGCATACGCCGCCGCTACTTGTCCAGTTGAATATACGGAGCTAGTCGCCATTTCTAAGATATCTTTCTTAACTTGTCCATATGCACCGCCTGTAAGGACGGCCGCTTTTCTCGTTTGTTGCTCGAATTCCATCGAGTTTTTAATCATACTTCCGAAAGCTTTACCGGAAGCATAAGCGAGTGGTGCAAACGCCGTCGTTATGTTTTGTCCAACTGATTGTATCCTACGTCCCATTTCTTGTGCTTGATTACCTACGTTTTGAAACGTCCGTTGCCAACCTGACATATCAGGCGGTGGCGGAGGTGCGGGTCTAGGTATCGGTGGTATTGTCGGCATAGTTGGTGCCGGTATATTTATCGGTTGACTTACTGCTTGCTGAAAATTGCGCCAAAGTTGTGTCGCTTGTGTCAAACTACTCCTTAAAGAAGATATATCCGCTAGAAGTTGTACCTCTACTCTGTTTTGACTAATGACTATTCACTGCCCTTTCCGTTTTGACGTAACGCCCGTTCGATATCATCGAATAAAGACTCGTTTGCGTGAATCTTTTTCGTAAGTTGCTCACGTTCTTTTTCCTTCACTTCTAACATTCGAGCATTCTCAGGCCGCTTGTATATGTCATCTAAACTCTTTACCTTCTCGCTCTGAGCATTTCGGTAAAACAAAGCTTGAACACTAGCAATTTCATAAGTATCTAGTAGACGCTCGCGGTATCCGGTAAGCATAATGTGATATTCTTTAATGCTTAACTGTTTCGATTCAAGCGTTGACATTCCGAAATATCGAAAACAATCGGCCTGTAAATCATCAACGTTTATTCGTACAGACTCTCGAATGCTTTCTTCTGATCCTCGCCCATGCTCGCTAGTAATTTGTTCACTGTTTTCTTGAAGAAAAAACTATTTAGAACTACCGCCTTATTTACCTTTAAGATGTCATCGAAAGATAACTCCTCAGACAGTAATTGACATTCAATTTCTTCCTCAATATCTTTTCGTGTAATACCTTCTCCTGTATGGATCAACGCGTAATAAATTACATCAACGAAATCCTCAAGACCGCCTTGCATCGCTTTTTGCACAAACTCAAACGGACCTCCGTTACTATCGATTAATTTAATTGCTTCAAAACCGTATTTTAATTCGTACTCTTTCCCTTTTACTTCAAAACGTGTATATGTTTTAGCCATCTATAAAAACCTCCGTTAATTTTATTTTCAAAATTAAAAAAGACGAGCACTTAAGCTCGTCCTATCTATGCGCTAGGTTTATCTGCGATATCTCCGTCAGGAGCGCCTGATGGAACCGTTGTGATCTTACCTACGGACAACCCGCCATTTAATTTTGCTTCGATAGAGTACTTCGAGAACTCTTCGTTTTCGTGCGATAGTTCCACACTGCTTAACATGAACGTACCACTCTTCGATTTGTACTCACCTGTTTTTGCACTACGTAAAGAAACTTCATGAATTTTAACGAGTTTTTTATTTGTAATTGCTTCTTCGATGTAGTCTAACGCTTCGTCGCCTTCTGTACTCACGCCCTCAATAGATACTGATTGCGTTACATCGCCATAATCTGAACCGCTTTTATCTTTCGTCTTCAACTCGATTTCGCCCGCTTCGATAGAGCGTGAGCCTGACGTCTGGTTAAATAGTCGAACTGTTTTACTAGCGCCTTCTGTTTGTGGAATATCGATTAAATATAACGTTTCTTTACCCTTAAATTCCGGTGAACCTGCCATTTAATTTCCTCCCTAGTTTCGTATAGTTATCGTGATAAAACTACGGTGTTTCGCCGTTATCTGGGTTCCATCTTCCTGAGGAACTGGTTCGAACGACGAAACTTCCGTATATAAAAAACTGACTAGCGTAGGTACCTTCGAACTTGTGTCATACAAGTCGATAGGTCGCCTTTCTAGTCGGTCGATGATTCTATCTTGTAATTCGTTTCGGTTTGATACTGTATCGGAATACACTCCGATTTGTATTAGATGGTTTCGTGCATAATTATCCTTTGAATACCTGTCGATTGTTCCCGTTAAAGACTCAATCGTTAGAAACGGCTTTGCTTTTCCAGTTAAAGAAACACCATCATATACCCAAGTAGTAGGTGCGAATTTATCTAATGATTTCTTTAGCGAATACATCACGTTATTTATTGTATGCATCGTTATAAACCTCGCGCTGTTCGTTGTACCGTTTTTTCTAAGTCAGAAACTAACGGTTGCTCGCCTTCGAACATTGTCTTACGCATGAATCCTTTTTTCGTTTTATGTGTGTATTCTTGAACGGCTGCATATTCGACTTCTGATCCGTAAGACCATCCCGTTTTATCTCCGTTGAAAGCTTTCACACTTGGTGGAATACTTCCCGCTAAATTACCTGATTCAACAGGCGCTCTGTTAGAAGCTGTGTTCGCTTGTAGCCTCGCATGTTTCTCTACTGTATTAGCAACTGGTGTTTTGTATCGATCAGGGTTTGCCATGCGGTAAATATCTTCCATACCTTTAATCCTCGCGCTAACTTTCATTAAATTACCCTCTTTACAACTACTTCTCGACGGTTAATTCCGCCTAGCCCTCGTTCGTCAACAAGCATGATTACGTATTTGATGCCGTTTCTTTCAAGGTACTCAATGTTATTCAAGTCGATATCGAGTCGGAAAGTAACGAGTGCTTCACCTTCTTTTACGTCAGTACCTGCGAATTTCACGTTATCTTCTAGCGTGAACTTTTTCCAAACAACTTGCACTGTTTCGCTTAAAGGCACACCGCCAATTACTTCTCCTGTAATCGGGTCTTCTTCCGCAGTGCCTTTTCGCCATAGGATAATAGGTTCACGACGATTCTGTTCGATTAATTCACGATTGGCTCGAATTTGTTCAATGTCTTTTTCAGTCAGCACCCGTTATTCCTCCTCTCCGATAATGTAATTCAAACGGGATGAGCATTGTGGGTGCGGATTAATTAGTTGAGCTAGTAAACTTTCCGGAATCTTTTTCGGATATCTCCCCGGACCCAAACCATAATCATCACGTCTAGCTAACTTGTAACACATATGCTTCGTGTGGTATCTGTGACGATGTCCGTTTTCGATAATCTTGTAGCCTGTAACAATATCACTCTCGTTTCCGTTATAAATCGTGGCTGCTCGATGTGTGTTGTTACTCTCCGTAATTGCTACACGTTTGATTTTCCACTTCTCGTTATCATGTACTTCTCTTATTTTTTGAGAGATTGAACTGATACTTTCACCTTTAAGTACAGCCGGACGGATTACCTTCGTTAACTCTGCTCGCATATCACCTGCTAGATTCCACACTCGGTCAGAAAGGATTAAACCATCCTTACCTCTACGCTTTAGCATGCTCCTCACAATTTCCTGATTTACGGAATCTAAATTCGTTACGCCAAGATTGGTTTCTGCAAGTTTAGAAGTTGTCCACTTCACTGTATCATAGATTACTTTTTCGAATGACACTCCTGCTTTCTTGCGAAACTCCTTTTCGTAATAGTCTAAATCCCGTAACAAAGCTTTTAGTCTACCTCGCTTAATTACACCGTCTTTTTGATAGTCGTTAATTAAGTCCAATAAAAAAAGACGGATTAGCATGATAGCGCCTACCGTCTCTTCTACTTGTTTTTCGTTTTCTTTTTCGTATTGCTTCGATATTTTACCAAGTGCTTCGTCAAACTCGTTCTGTAATCCACTCACGAAACTACCTCCAATCCGCTCTCTTTGCAAATGATTGACTAGCTCCTTTGCCCCGTCTATATTTTCGATATTGTTTACGTGCATCAGCCGCTAGTCTTTGGTAGTTTGCAAAAATCATAGATTTGTCGACAGCTTCTTCACCATCGGTATACTTAAAAAACCGAGCTGAATCTGCTGCTATAGCTTCATAAGCAAACGTAAGCGCAAGATAAAATACCGCATTGGCGTTATCTTCTTCTGTAAAATCTGATTCAACTAAAGCTTCGGCTAGCCAAGCGTCAATGCCAGTCGACGTGACGCCTGGAACCTTTGATAATCGAGACTGCAATCGTTCTGACACCGTCATTTGGCGTCACCTCCGTTATTCTGACTTTTTAGTTGTCGACTTACCTCGTGGTTTAGGTCTTAGGTCTAAACGTTCAATAAATGGGGCCTTCTCGTCCAAAAATCCGATTTCACTTTCGTCTTCTGTTACATACTCACCTTGCGAATCAAATTGAATATGAAAATCCGGACGAATTAATTCATAGTTCGGTAATGTTTTATATTCCGCCATTTTATCGTCCTCCTTTCAATAAAAGGAGACGGTATTTAAACCGCCTCTAATTAAGATACTGTTTTAGAAATTCCGCTTAGTACAGCAATCGATTCTTTAGCATTCTTGATTTCGAAACCAAGTTCGCCGCGGATTACGCGAGAGAAGTAATCTCCACCTGGTAATGTTGCGTCTTGGTCATAAATTGGTGTTAAGTAGCGAGCCTTAATGTTATTCGTATCCAATAATAGGGCACGGTCTTTCGGCATATTTTGGTCAACAACTACGCTAGAAATCGCACCACCTGGTAAGTCAGACACGAACGATAGGATTTGGTAACCAGCGGCTGTATCCTGACGAGTCGTTTGAATAGTGTTACCGCCTAACTTAGTGATTTGTCGAGCTACATTCGGTGCGCATAAGATTATATTTGCTGAACCACCTCTAACAAATACTTGTTCAACTGCATCATTTAACGATTTAGCATCGATTTCTTTACCTTTGAAGTCCTGAACGTGTGAACCTTGCTCACTAGCGAATGCAAATAAACCACCTGTAGAACGCGGTTGTTGTCCTGAACCAATATATTTACGTCCATAAATTAACGAGTTATTAGCTTCACGAATTAATTCTTGTAATCGTAAGTTGACTTGGTAATCTAGCTCGTCTTCTACGCCGTAAGTGTTTACTTGTTGTTGTGTACGAGATACAGAAGCGTATCTAGAGAAGATTTGTGAGAAGTTGAACGATACTAGACGATCATTGATTTCGTTTTTACGGAAAGTATCTTCACCTTCGGGGCGTGGTCGAGCAATAATTTTCAATTCACCTTTAGCTTCAATCGCTTCAGGCGTAGTTGAATCATACCCACGCTGTACTGTAATTTTATCTGCTAACTCATCCACTGCTACAACGCGTAACACTTCAAGACCGTTCTGTACTAATGCTTTCTCTGTAAATTTACGTGCTTCACCCGTACCTAACTCCAATTCTGTCACATCTGCCGCTGCGGCTGTCTTAACTATACCTGTATCGCTGTTTAAGTAATCGTTCTGCCATTCGAATTTAGTTTGCGTAAGTGCTTCGCCCGTACCAATAATACCGAATAAAACCGGTGCTTTCGTAAGGATTAAATCTACATTCGCCTGCATCTGACGAACCTGTTGTTGGAAATCATAAGTATTTGCTACTGCCATGTTTAATAGCCTCCTAATTGTTTTTTAATATAAAAAAGCCGTGGGTTTGGAACCAACGACTGATCTACTTCTTCGATTTTAATTCGAGTATTTTGTTATATAATTGCGTAACCTTACCAGCAAGCTTTGGATTTTCTAACGCTTCAGTCTTCGTTTCTGTTAATTCTTTTTCTAACGCTGATAATTCGTTAACTTTCGGATTGGTTACGGGATTAGAACCGCCTGACGCATCTACTCCAATTACTTGTTTGAACATCCACGGCTTACTTGCTTTTAAAGACTCGACTGCTGACTCTACGCCCTGGATGTTTCCTTCTTCATCGACTTTAATTTCTGACTTATCTAATAGCGCTAACACATCGTTTGGATCATTTGCATTCAAAGATCGTGCAACACTTTTAATTTCCGTATTCAAGATTCGAGCGTTTGCCTTTTCTTGTACTTTCTGCGCTAATTCGGAAGCTTCAATCGCTTTTTTAGCCGCTTCATCTTTTTCAGCTTGCAAACGTTCCACTTCAGTCATTTCTTGTTTCTTTCGTTCTTCTTCCTCTTGCTCAAACGCAACTAATTTCGCTTTAATATCATCATAGTCTTCGTATTTTTTACGCTCACGTTCAAGTCGTTTAGCAACTACTTCATCGACCTGTTCTTGTGTAAGAGTTTTCGTATCTTCCTTTATATCCGTTACGACAACATCCTCTTTTACTATTTCACTCATGTTATTGCCTCCAACCGTTTTAAGCCCGTCGGCTATGGTTTTATTCATCCGAAAGTTTAATGCCATTCCGTAAGGCCTATTTACCTCACTCTTTATACGGGTCCTGTGTTTGTCTTTTAAGTTGACGTTCTTGAATAATCTCCATAAACTTCTGTTCTGCATTTTCTTTACCACTTCTTGTAATAGCACCTTTAATAGATTCGATTTCGTTGGATATTTCTTCTCCTAATTGCTCAATTAACGCTTTTTGATCTTGCGGTAAAGGTAATCCGAAAATAATCTCGCTAGAGTAATAGTTGTCTATCTTTGCAAGCATTTCCTTATCGTATTTAAAACGTGGGTGCTCTTGTCTCGCTTTCATATATCGAAGGATATATTCGTTTAATGTCTGCAAACGCGATTGCCATATTACCCATGAACGTTGCGTCTTCGATATAATCGAGCTGAACATAAGTTGGATGGCCATGTCATTAATGCCACCTGTATTCATGTCGGCTGTATTTACGATTGGCACCTCCGCTTTTTCATGTAGTCGTTTTTGCAAACGGTCAAGATATGCTTCAATCGTTTCCTTAAACTTAAATCCGCTTTCTAACTTACTTGCACTCGGTACTCCGCTTTCTTTATCTCCATCGCCGAGATTCCATTTCGCACCTGGAGCGATTTGTAACGGATTCTTCGGGTCCTCGTCTACATTAACAAGTAGATTAATAGCGAACATTTCAAAACGAATCGCGTCCGAGTAATCCGACATCTTACGGTCAATCTCTTCCGACAGTTCAATCGTTTTTTCTAATTCACTGTAACCGGTAGTTCGTCCGCTTAGTTTCTCAGTAGGGACGTGCACTACCGGAATAAAATCGAGCCCCATTGATGAACGCTCAACCCTCGACTCCTGTACGCTTAAATCTCCGTCATGGACAGCCTCTTCTATTTCGCAATCATATTTTCCAGCTTCCTCGTGCCAGACCAAGTAATATGAGAGTTTCCACAATCGAGTCTGCTCATCGTCAAGCCATGCAATGAAATGTACAGCGTCTAACTGATCCTTATCCCATTCGTTGTGTACCGCAATGACTTCCGTAGATGGATGCCAAATGATTTTAAACTCTCCACGTCTGTTATCGAAATGAATACGTGCGTAAACACCCGTTCTCGAAATTGAACGGTCTTTTGCTGCGGCTAACAGTTTTTCGTGCATTCGATTATCATCCCAAACCCAAGTTAATAATCTCTCTTTTGCTTTTGCTCGACTGTTTTCCGCTTGTTGTTCATCACTAGGTGTATAACCTGGTTGAATCATTAGCGCTGGGTCATCTAAGACATCGGGCGGAACTGTTACTTTCGGCTCCTTCTCGAATTGCCAAGCCGCAATGGTATCGACTATCTTTCGTGGGTAATTAAGTTCTAATTTCGTAGGCTCATAATCCAGTTGTGACGGCTTTGTATAATCAGACCAAACATTCAAGTCTCCATCATATCGTCGATATAGCCTGATTTCATCAAGGATTCTTTGCCATTCAGTGTCTCCCAATGCTGTACGTATAGGAACGACATACTCGATGGGATTCATTAGATTCCTATCAGGGAAAATTCGCATAAGTTACCTCCTTTCTTTAATATCGATAGTTACCGGCGTATCCTGCTTTTCTTTTACGTCCTTTGTCCGTAACTGAAACAGCCATCTCTAAACTATCAGGTAAATCGTCATGCATGTTTGTTCCATAGTACTGAAACTGTTCGAGTAGTAGCGAGTGTCTTCTATCGAACTGGATTTCTCCGTTTTCTATCCTTGGCAACAACGCCTCTAAGCGTAACTCTTTTCGAGAACGTTGCTTAATTTTGAATAAACGAGTCGTTGCCGGATAACCTTTTTCGATTAACCGTTTAGAAAGCATATCCGCAAAGAATTCTTGTGCTGCCTGAGCTTCGACGGCGATTGCGTCCGGTCGAAAATGGAGCACCTTATCGACGATTACTTTCATAAACCTGTCTGGGTGTAATCGTTCGCCATACGAATCGATAACGTAAATTGTATCCGTCTCTTTATGCTTGGCCACGATTGAAATTGCGGAGTAATCACCGCGTTCTTTCCCCATGGCTAAGTCAACTCCGATGGAAACGAAATACTCACCGCTAAGGAAGTTTCGGTTTATCTGTTTATCATTCCAGTATGTGAAATTATCAGGATTAAATACCATTACTTCCTCATCGATAGGGTTATTCTGTAACTCGGTGTTAAATGCTTTGCTACCGTTATCCCATTTGAACTTCATTAATTTAAATACCGGCTGTACTTCTTCCCAAAGTACCTCAGCACCTTCAACCATTTCGTGATGATTAGCAGTAAAAAATAATTCAGCGTCTCTTGCTCTCGATTTATTCTCTCTATCTTTATAAATACGTTCACATTCCGCCCATAAATCTTGTCTAGTAGGCGGGGTAATTAGTGCTTTGTATTTACGAGATTCAAAATCGGAACGTCGCTCCATAATATCGATTAATAATGATTGCGGATGGACTGTCGTACCCATAAATACGATTGCTGTTCGTTTACCTTCCGGATCACCTAACGGAATAACTACCTGAGCAAACCAATCCTTTAATTCCTGGCGTAGTTGAGCCGTATTAGTATTACGCTTATCTTCCAGGTCATCACATACGATTAAATCCGGGCGTTTACCGTTCCAGTTTCGCCCACGCAATGCTTGTCCAGTGGAAGCCGCTTGAACTAACGTTAGTAATTTCTTATCGTCTTTCCCTTTCGGTTCCCATGCGATAAACTCTGACGTATTGTCGCGTGGGTTCATCTGTTGCTTCGTATGTAACAACGATCCAAAGTCACGTCGTAGTTTATCGTTAGATTGTAGTTGTAGCTTAATCCACTCTAAGTTGGCGCTGGATACCGAAGGAGTTTCCGAGATTAATATGATGTAGGCTCTTTTTCGGTAACAAATCTCATGAATCGGAAAAGCCTTCGATAAATAAGACGATTTAGCATGCGAACGAGGCGCTGCGACTGCTACTCGTTTGTTTATTTCATCGTTAGATACTACGTTCATGATGTCGCATATCTCTTCGTGGAAATGCGGTGCGTATTCTGTAATGTTATCTAAGTTAAAGCCCTGCGGGACTTGAAATTCCGGTATCCAGTTACCTGTATTTTCTTTATTTCGATTCTCTCCGAAATAGTTATAAGCGTAGAAAAGTAAATCCGTTTCCCCTCGGTTTACATTTTGGAGACGGTTAAACTCGTTGATATACGTTTTAAGCTCTAACTTTTCATCGTCAGTAAGCTTGTGTCGGTTACGTACTCTAGGTACGATGTACTTTCGTAATTGATTTACTTTTTCTAGGCGTTCTTTTCTATCAAACCATTCTCCGTTGATCCAAGCGATATTAACCGTCTCCTTTCGTAATTAATAATTGACTATGGAAAATTTAACCGTTATAATGAAAGTAACAAAACGAGATTACGTTACATTTTTAAAAGAGGAGGTAATACATATGTCTGGTGTAGTCCAACCTATCCGTTCAAAACGGGATATTGATAAAATGAAAAAAGCGCTAGCTGGAAAGCCACGCGATCTATTACTTTTCATATTCGGGATAAACTCCGCGTTACGTATTTCCGACATACTTAAGCTAAAAGTCGGAGATGTACGTGGCAAGGAATCTATATCATTAAAAGAAACAAAGACTCGCAAATCCAAACGATTTCACCTAAACGATTCCATAAAAAAAGCCGTCGTGGAATTAATCCCACCAACGGCTGACGATAACGATTGGTTGTTCCCTTCTCGTAAAGGCGACAAGGCAATCTCTCGCATTCAAGCGTATAGAATTTTAAATACTGCGGCTGATCGTGCCGGACTCAATATTGAAATTGGTACGCATACATTACGAAAAACTTTTGCATTTCACGCGTATAAGAACGGAACCGATTTAGCGTTACTGCAAACGATACTAAACCACTCAAGCCAACGAGAAACACTCGTATATCTCTGTATCGAACAGAAGCAAATCGACGATGTTTATATCGAAATAAACTTGTAAGGACTGCGTCTTGACGACGTAGTCTTTTTCGTTTTACACTAACGTAAATCCAAACATTATTTTTGATACGCGGATTTCTCTCGTACCTGACGGGCCTTGTTCAAAAAAACATCCCCCGCCCCTTTTTCTATCCCGTATATTTTATGCACCTTCCCGAATATCTAATGTAACAGAATCATCTTTTGTTACATTCAATTCCGAATCAAAACGTTATTATATCAACGTTTGTACAATTATTATCGTTCATTTATTCGTTAGTTATTTTATACATGTGTAGTATCAACGTTTGTAGCGTCCACCACATCGATATACATTGCATAAGAACATGCATAAATAGTCCGAAAAGTTTCGAGGATGCATCCGTCTAGAGCGATCGACTGACCTACGGTAAACTTTTGTAAAGATTTATGTTATATCACCGCATAATATCCTGATGAGTTTCTTCCTATTATATATTCCTAATATAATCGATTACTTTACGTCTTCTTCAATCCTCGCTTCAAACGATGCAATCTCTTCGTCCAATTCCTCGTAGTTAATCTCGCCTGTCTTAGCCTTCGTTTCTACCTCTACCTTATCGGTAAGCATACCGTTAATCTGTAGCGCTAACTTCGCCATAGCCGCATTACCATCTCGAATAGCAATCTCGGATAGTGATGCGATTAAATTAGGTAACTGGTCTTGACTATTACGTACCATTTCCTTTTTTAACTCACGTTCGAATAACGTATCCTTACGCCAGTTATGAATCGATTGTCTAGATACACCGCACATCTCAGCGATCTCATCGTTTGTCTTACCGCCTTTATTCGGTAATGCTAACCATTTAATAGCGGTTAAATGTTCCGTGTTTAATCGTTTTAATGCCATGTATTACGTCCTCCTTTCCGTTTATATAATACATAATCCGTAAAAAATATATTTATTTTCTCTTCCCATAAACTCATGGACATATTAATATTAGGATATATAAAAAGAAGGGATTGACAAAAATGCAAAATAAAACTACCCCTACATTTAAACAAGAAACTTTCTGCTGTCCACATTGCGATATAGTTGCAGTTCAAGAATGGCGACAAGCTCAATACTGGGATTATAAAAAAAGCTCTTATTTACATGTAGGAAATTTAATCGTTTGCAAGTGTACTCATTGTCAAGAATACTCTTTCTGGTATAATGAGGAAATGGTTTACCCAACAAAATCTTTAGCCCCTAAACCACATCCAGATATGCCAGTAGAGATAATTGATGATTATAATGAGGCTGCAAATATACTAAAAGATTCACCTAGAGGTGCGGCAGCACTATTAAGGCTTTCATTACAAAAGCTATTGAAATCGTTAGGTGAATCGGGTACACATATTGATTCTGATATAAAATCTCTAGTTCAAAAAGGTTTGCCGGTCAAGGTACAACAAGCGCTTGATGTACTTAGAGTAATTGGAAATGAATCAGTTCACCCTGGAACGATAGATATGAAAGATAATCATGAAATTGCATTAAAACTATTCGCTTTAATAAACTTCATCATACAAAATCAAATCACGGAACCTAAAGAAATTAATGATCTTTTCACATCTCTACCGACTGGTAAGTTAGATGCCATTGCCAAAAGAGATGGCATAACTAACTAACTATTTCTTTTTATTACTTTAGCGGAGTATCTTTTATATAAGTACTTTATCGACTATATAAGATAGTAATTCTTTTCGATAGAAAAGGATTACCGGTAAGTATGAACGTTAGTGAATACTTACCGAATAGTACTTATACTTTTACTCTCTTAATCTTTTGTTTGTTATTATTACATTTGTTATTATTACCGTCACTCTACAGTGATTTACCTAAGTCACTCCTCGGTGATTGACCTAAATCACTGTAGAGTGATTAACGATATAACTCGTCTAAATTCCGTCTGATTTCCTCGTCAGTCAACGACGAATAGTACAACGGAAAATATAGCTTATCACGTTTGTTAATCGCATAGTCGTACGCTGTCTTAATTAACCCAACGGCTATCAATACGTTTGATAACTTCGCAATCCTATTCCGTCCAATCCCCGTTTCTTCGGCTATCTTTTCAACCGAAGGGAACGCACTCATATAACGATCGTTGTCCTTCTTACCGTTAACATACGCCAGTAGGTACGAATATAACTGCGCAATAGATGCGTTTGCCTTATCGTACTCTCTAGCGATTGGAATAATCCGACGCCAAAGGTCGTGTGGAATCGGTGCATTACCCGTTAATCCATTCCCTGGCGTCATTGCGTATTCTTTTCGTTGGATAGCTTCGTTAGCTAAATACTCAAATTTATTCGGCATATATATCGTCCTCCGCATATAAGTTATTCAACATAAAGTAAACGTAAAATTAAATTACTTAGGCTTATTCGATTGCCACTCCGTTAATAAACCATCTAACTCCTCTGTACGGTAATACTGCCAGAACTTACGTAGCGTATTTTCGTTAAGTCCCGCACATGTATACCGTTGTCCTCGTTCCTTTAGGAAGACGTGTAATACTGGTGAATAGCAATAGAAAAATTCGTTTTGTGTACTCATGATTAAATCACGTCCTTTTCTTCGAACTGTGTTAGTAATTCTTCGATTTCACTGACGGCTTGATCTGATGTTAATTTCTCATTGATATAATCCATTACGATATTTATCGCTACATCAGACGTCCCTATCTCCAATGCTTCAAAGATAAAATCGTCTTTTACTAACTCGATAGCTATGAATGAGTCACCGCCAAATAAATCTGTTAACTTCTCCGAAAGTTTGCTACATGATTTATCCATTAGTAATAGCATCTTAGTTAAATGTCGTTCTCGCTCTGTAAACTTCATTAAATTAAAACCTCCGTTAAATTAAAGTAAAATAAAAAAAGCGAAACCGTAGGCTCGCTTAGTTAAAATATTCGTATGTATTTACGACGCGACTCGTAAGTCCGTCAGATAATGTATCTTCAAATTCATAATTGTAATCGTCTGCTTCTTCGTATGTAACGAACGTTAATAATTCAGCGCTACCTTCTTCGCAAAGTAAATACATTTTACCTTCCATACATTTAATATCAATCGTATAGTTATCCACCACACTATCGTCTCCTCTTCGATTATAATACGGAAAGCGGGAAGATTAACGTTTCCCTATTACGTATAGGTAACTAAAGTAGGAAAAGTTAGTAGTATTTTTAGTTAATTACCTCTAATTTTTATATGTGTAATATATATAAACATAACAAGAGACAATTATAATTCACCATAATTTTGAATAAAACATCTCTAGTTGGAAAAAGTATAACCGAAAGAGGTGTATATATGAAAAATGTGAATTTCAATGCAGAAGGCAATATTTTCAATCTTGTTACTGGTTATGAATGGGAAGACAGAAATTACTTCATACTAGAACATTTAGAAAATCCTTTGTCAGAAATTGAAGAAACTACGAATAATGGTGTAGTAAAAAGAGTTGTTTATGAATGGGAACGTGGACCACTTAGGTTTGTAATAACTGAGGAAGAGCGTCTTCAAAAGTATTGTATGGAATTTTTTGTTTTTGGTTATTCAGTAGATAAACATTGTTGGGACGATGGAAAGTTTTGCGATGTAAAAGATAAATCAGACATTGGACTTCCAATCGGTGTTTTAGTGAGGCTAAAACACCGAGAATTATGTGTCGATATGGATACTTTTCAAGTAAGCTATAAAGTTGAGGTTTTTACAGTTGTTAAAGTAGGACCATATGAAAGGGAAAATAAATTAGGGGATGTTAATATTGCTTTTCCATAAAACAAATAACATTTTAAATGGAGTATATATCGGAAAATGAATTTCATAGACGAGTAGAGGCTATATTTATTATATAGCCTCTACTCGTCTTTCTTCGTTACTTTATACGCACGATACTTCTCTTGCAGTACTTCAAGTTCCTTACGTTTTTCTTGACACTCACTCAAAGAAACAAACTACTCTTGTCCAAAATTCCCCTTACTTAATTAATTTACCTTCATTCTTAAAACGCAAGAGCTTTATAATCGCTCCTACCTCTGTTAATGTTAATCTCGTAATGACTTCTCGAATTGGATCGTGGTAACTTGCTACCCAATTCTTACCTCGTGATAATAAACGATACTATTCCTTTTCGATAGCACGTTTATATCCTTCGGCTTGCTTATGATTAACTAAACTATATTCTTGTGTACGGTCTTCACCGGTAGTTACATCGATAATTCTTAAAATAGACATTTCGTTTTCCCCTTTCGTTATAAATACGAAGGGTGGACGGAGCTAACCCGTCTCATTCGTTTCCCTATTACGTATAGATAACTAAAGGTATAAAATACAGTATAATTTATGTAAATAGCAATAAATTACCTTATGTTTATTTATGTACATTATCTTGTTACATTTTCAGCTTAAAATCCAATTAATGAGATCTATCTCTACAAATGATTCTACACTCGCATATCAAACTATATCTGGGTAGAAAGTAATAATAATTTACTATTTATTTATAAACATTCTTCTATAAACATCTGTTGTTGATGCCTCATCATTTTTTGATTTATTACAAGTCTCACATGCTAACTGGATGTTCGAAACATCATTAATCCCTCCTTTTGCAAGTGGAACCATATGGTCAAAATTTTCCATTGGCAGTGAGTCTATTATTCCTGATAAATTGGTGGGACAAAAGACACATACGCCTCTATCTCTATAAAATACAGCTCTTTTCACCCAACTAGGAATACCGACTCTTTTAAAATATCCTGATTTTTTAATAAGGAATTCTTTGTACTGACCATTATTTTCAGCAGAAGCTGTAAATATATCCGCAACTAATAAATTAAACTTAAAAAGAAATGTTCTATTTTGAAATAGTATATGAAATACTTCTTCACTCAAACGATTAATTAATTCAAAAATCACATCTGGTATGTAATCGTTGAAATATTCATAAATGATATCTTCTGTATGATTATTTTTAAATTTATCTTTACTTATCCATTCTTCAAGACGTACCCTTTTAACTTCGTGATACTCTAGCACTTTGCAAACAAAAAATTCCGATTCTTTAAAATCTGTAATCCCATTTTCATCGTCTTTTGATTCAATAATACTATCAATATTTTCGTAAAACACTCTTTCAATACAAAAATAAATGAATTGATGAAGAACGCTATCCTTTTGAAAACGGTTCTCGTAAACAAGGTTGGAGAAAAATTCATCAAAATGTCTTGCAAAACCTATGTTATCACCTTCAACAAGATTTTGAATCAAATTACAAAAATAATATGTACCATAATACTTTAATTGATAGTTATATCTATCTTCAGTTTTTACCATTTTCTCTCTCCTCTCCTTATTAGTATAAACTGTTAACTAATTTTAACATAATAAAAAGACCACCTTTTCAGAGGTCTCAATAAAATAATCATTTACTTTTTAGTGTTTGCCACCTCTAATACTAATGTTAAAAATTGTTCAACTTGATTAATCATATGTAAAATAAACTCTAATTCTAACACTATTTCATTACTAGAACTAGGATTAACAGACTTATATGATTTTATAACCTTGTTTACTTTTTTGTGATTTCTATCGTCGTATATCCTCCCATTACAATGAACAATATTATTACGAAGAGTGTTCAAATCCTCTATAAAACTCCACTCATTACTCTTAAATGGAAACCTTATACCCATCCTCTTATCCATGTATACTCCTAATTTCCTCAGCATACTGCCCTTGCATCCAATTCTTTCTAATTTCTTCAACTCACCATCAAATTTCGGATTTAATTCCAAAACACCTTTATACCCTAACGCTTTAGCCATATGAGGTTTAACAATTCTTAATAGATACTGTTCAACAGTAGAATATACAGAAACAACAATTGAATACCTTAATAAACTAGGGAATGTTTTTCCAAGTTCATGAAATTCGTCTATTCTATAATTCCAATATTCATCTTGCTGTTCTTCTGTTAAATTTTCCATATCCTCTTCGGCTGCTTTTGTTAATTCTTCTAACTTGAAAGTATTTGTTCTTTCCATTTCATTAGCATAATTACGAATTGAGTCTAATTGCATTTTAGCTAAAGTATGTGTAACTTTAATATAATTCATTACTAACCATATCCTCTCTATTCTCTTGAAGTATATACCTATTTTCAAAATAATTATATCACCTATATAAAAACACTCATAAAATTATTATTAATAACACGATAGAACTTTTAGGTCACTACACAGAACCTAACCGTCCGCGCCCTAGTAAACTCCCGATACTTCCTCCGTTCCTCCTCGTTCGACACTATATACTTATAACATTACTGGTGTTAGACGTACCTCTCTACTATATGAAGAGTCATTATTAGAATTAGTAGTTACTCGATATAAATGCTAAAATAATATTATTAAACTATATTCGGAGGATACATTTATGGTGGAAAAGTACTCACTGAACGAGCAAACGCTTCAATTCATTCAAGAATTCGAAAGAACTGTAGCGCCTGATAAAACATATACAACGCAAGAATTAGTTAGTACATTTAATAGTTCTATTTTCAATAAGGAACAATTCGATACATACATAGAACCAAAAGGTAAGGCTATATGGTGGGCGTTAAAACGTAGCGGAAATTGGGAACAGATTAAGAGAGGATTATATAAGAGAAAATAAGGCTACCTTAATTGGCGGACTCATTCATCTCCTATCACTAAATTATATGGCTAGTACTTCTCGCATAGTGCCCACCAGTGATATCTTTCCTACTCATCTCATCACGTGTTGTACCTAATATTCCGATAGATTCAGTAGCCTTCAAAATCCCCTATAAATTATTAGAAATTTTACTATCAATATACTGAAGCACTACCCTAGTAAGATTTATGACAAGTTTCGCCTCTTTCTCCTCAATAATCTCCTCGTTAGGGTGAGAAAAACTTTGGCTATTCCTAATATCATTTATGTTTTTTAATAACTTCATTATTGCATTTACAATTTGATTAATAGGTTTGTAATGCTCGTCAGAGTCGATCAAAAAATTTGGATGCTCATTTCTAATCTTACTCCACATGGCCTGCATATCTACGAGAGAGTCTTCAAACTTCAATCCTGCATTATTACATATTTGTTTAAGATAGGAATGTAGCGCCGTATGCGTTCTATCTATAGCACTACTATAAGAATGGTTAGATATCAGCGTATCTGCTTGATCCAGAACCTCTTTAACAAACTCAAAGTCATAAATTGATTCGTCTAATTCGATTAAATCCAACCCTTTAAGTTCATCTATCCATTTTAATATTTTTTCATGAAGTCGGGCTTTCGTACCATATTCAGAGTTACTAATAATTCCATCGTTTAATAAATCTTCAAATTCAGTCAGTGGGCATTTACTTAACACTCCACTAAGAATTTTATTTTGAGTTAGTGAATCCGAATCTACCAGAATTTTAATAAACCTTTTTCTAGTAGTAGGTCCATATTCTTCAGGATTTATATCTAAGCCACAGTGCTCTGGGTAAAAATCAGCATGAGTTCTGTATGTAAACCCCCTAAGGTAACCTCCTTCTCCCCCTATGTATGCAACAACACTATTAACCTCTTTCAGCCCTAATTTTTTCATACTCTTCTCTCCTCATATTGTGGGTCATATTAATATTATTATAGCAAAACAAAGCTCTACCAACCATTCCCTGGTCAGTAGAGCAATTTATTTTTTTATATTAATATCGCTTTTTTAATATTCCCTATAAATGTATTAAACATAAAGTAATACTACGCTTGTTTCTTTATTAATAACTCATCGTATTTCCCTTTTGTCTTTTGTATACAACATCCGGCCATCATCGTTATCTAACACTTTCTCGTTTTGCTCTAGCTCTAATAACGAAAGTCACTCCGCGTATTTACGCAAGAATATGACCGACTGCACTCTCGTAAACTCTCGATACGCCTTCCGTCTTTCCTCATTCCTAGACTTCGCTTCCCTATCGATTTGCCACATTTCGCGCCTCGTTCGTTTCCTCCGAACCGGAGGTTTATAATTGCGTCTGTCCACTCCGTACTCCTCCGCTACTTTCATCGATACTTCTCCGCTGTGTCTTCTCGACAACTGATGTTCGCTCATAATCGGATATTCTTCTCGAGTCATTTTATCGGGATGTGTATCGTGCAACTCTTCGTATAGCAACAAATCTGCTAAACGTTCAAGTTGTTTCGATTCAGGTCGTTCTCCTACCGTTCCCACATAAGCGTCTGTGAGCGATTTAATTTCTTCCGCACGTACGTCCCTATTACTAATCGCCTCAGAATCGCTTTCTCGGTGAGTGATAATTAGCTTATTTACATACGTTTCGAACTGCATTTTGTAATCTCCATTGATATCGAATATATAAGCCATTAAGCAACCGCCTTCCTTTCCGCTTTAACCACCGTTAATTTATAACCTTCGTCTTCCCATGCCCATCGTTCAAACACTGCCGATACCTTTTGTGCCAATAATCGCTTATATAAATTAACCGTAGGTGCCGTTATACCCATCTCGACCGCAACTTGCGTTTGTTTCATATCTTCGAAATATACTAATCGCAAGACTTGACGCTGCCTATCCGTCAAGTCCACGTTTGAGATTGCCGTCTCTAAATCGATTAGTATATCGCAAGCTGCATAATCGCCGTTAAACCTACGTTCTTGCATGTACGGTAAATGCCGTAGTAATAAATCAATTGATTTCGGGTTGTCTAATGCGTAATTATGTTCAATGCGGCGGTGTGCCGCTTCATTATCGTATTTGCTTACGCCCATTTATTTACTCACGCTCCTTTTTCCGTTACCTCTACATAACGACTGCCTATCTCGTTACGCGCTAAGTATTTTAATAAACGACTGCCAATCGCTTCAATTACGTTTACAGTTACGGCGTTACCCGCCATTTTATATAGTTGAGAGTTCGATATGCCAGCGCCAACTAACTTATCAAACTCGGAATCTGAAAAGCCCTGTAGTCGAAAACATTCTTTCGGAGTTAGTTTACGGATTCTATATTTTGGATATTTCCCTATTGCTACACCGTGTCTATCTTGTGTATTTATTGTGTGCGACGGTTCATCGTTTTCTTTAAATCTACGACCTTGCTGTCGTTTTTCTTCTCGATCTGGTGTTAAGCACGCTCTTACTTCTGCTATCTTCGGTTCTCGGTGTCCTCCGCCCATTGTTGTTAATGTCGGTGAAATACCTTCAGTTGAGTAAACACGTTTGATTGCGTCATGCCCTTTTATATCAACGTGACCGATCATTTGTGGTTCTATAATCTTCTCATCAGCCGAAGTTCGAGTTAATGTCGGTGCTAGACCATCGACTTCATAGAAACGTCCTGCCTTTTCAAACACACCTTCTTTCTCGATGAACTCCGTAACTTGTGCGTCAAATTCATTTGTTGGAATTTCTAATATCCACTTAAGTTCTTCCCAAATATCAGCTGAAGGTATGCTGAAGCACTTATCTGTTCTAAACCAATGTTCAACTTCTGTTACAGGTCGTTCAAAATGTTCAGCTAATTGCTTATTAGTTAATTCTGTTTTCTTCTTACACTCCCTTAATAAAGTACGTAATCCTTCGATGTTTACTTTATGTTTTCGTAAAACGACCGTCTGCGTTAAATCGTGGTATACTACTTGCGGTTCAGCTACTTTAACAGAACGCCCAATATCAGAAGCAGTATTTAAAGTCCGACTAACTCCATTTACTGAATAAATTCGTCTATTAAAGTCGTGACCAGCTATATCAGCGTGACCAATCATTTTCACATCTTTTTGAATCAACGGCTCACCTTTACTTTCTAACTGCGCAACCAACTTCGCCGTCTTCTCTTCGCTAAGATAATAACGCTCGTCCACTTCATCTTCTAAAATATCTCGTAATCTAGTCGTTACTGTATCTTGTGCAGGCCAATCGAAGTTAAACGTCTTGACACCTTCCAGGGTAGAAATACGTCGCTTACCTTTTGCAACTACGTTATTTCCTGTAATATTCCATGATTCTGTCTGGTCGTTCAGAATACCAACGATGAAAATCCGTTCACGATTCTGTGGAACTCCGAAATACTTCGAATTTAATACATTGAAGTCAACCGTATAACCAATCGTATTAAATGTTTCTACAATTACTCGTAAAACCTCGCCGTTAGAACTGCTTACAAACCCTTTAACGTTTTCAAGCAGTAGTACCTTTGGTCTTTTTGCGTCCGCTATTCTTGCTACCTCAAAAAACAGTAATCCTCGTACATCTTTCGGATCAGTATCTCCTGCGCATTTAGGACATTTCGCGCCTACTTTGTAATCTTCATACGTAATTAAGTGCTCATGTCCACAATCGTTACATTTATACTCCATACCATCTCTACCGCCGGCTACCGAAAACGTGGGGCATGGAAAACCTGCAACTAACCAATCGTGACCTGGGACATCTCCCGCAGCGACCTTCGTCACATCTCCGACTGTTTTGTGTCCATAAAGCACTTCGTAAGCTTGATTTGCGAATTTATCAATCTCGGAGGACATAACGCATTGACCTCCGAGTCTGTTTAACGCTTGTTCGAATCCACCTACACCAGAGAATAATGATACGTATTTAAATGTATTATTCGTCATACAATCGCTCCTTTTTATTCGATTTATTAAAGTCCGAGTTCATTTGCGAACTCGCCCATATCAAATCCTACTAATTCCTTACCGCTAGGAAATACGGTTACAGGTGCGCTCATATACCCTTTGTCCGCCATCCAGGCTGCATGCGATGGGTCTTCGTCGATATTACGAGTTTCATAAGTTACTCCTGCGGCGTTTAACGCCCACTTTACTTGGTCGCAGTTCGGGCATGCGTTCTTTGTGTAAATGATTACGTTGGTCATTTCGATTCCTCCATTGCTTTCGAATTGCGTTCGTTTCTCTTTTGTTCAATAGTCATCGTTTTACCACCTAAGTAACGTTTTGCTTTCTTTATAAATGTAATGCATACCTTAGCGATTGCTTCCATCTATAATGACGCATCTCTACCCCTCCTTATCTTTTTCCTTACATGGGTATATACAAGTGAGATTCTCAATCTCCACAACATCTATTCAAATTTTGTAATAATAGTCATACTACCTATTTACGAAAAGACAATCATCTAATTAGCGCGGAATTTAATAAACTATAAAATAGTTAATTTAAACCAAGGAGTGATATACATGTTTCGTCGTCCAACTTGCATGGAGTCTTGTCAATCAAAGGGTCATGATTATGATTATTGCCTTATATCATGTTACCCACCCACTTCAGCTCCTACCTATCCCTACTTAATACCCACCGCTTACCAAACACCTATAGTACCTTATGGCTTAAGTCAAGCAACACCTTACAGTTCACACCTCTATCCGTTTCATACCTATGGTGGTGGAATGAATGACGGTTGGGAATGTTATCGTCGATGTAGAAGAAACGGAGGAAGTGCTGCAAGCTGTTGCTATTACTGCGGAATCTGTTAACAGCTACACCTCCTAGTTATAGTGGATACCTTTTGGCACAAATTCTATAACTGGCTTCAAATCGCTAAAAGCATCCGCCATAATCTCCTTATTACTAACCGTCTGCACTCCGATGTCTCGCATGATTGCATCAAACTGATCGTACATCTCGCCTATACTACCAAAATTATTAATCTCGTAATCTACTTCGAAAGTATCTATATGACTTTCCGTTTCATGCTCTAAATCTGCTTCGGTAAATACATCACCTGCGTTGTGCGCCCTCCCAATACGCAAGTCATCCGATGAACTTACTCGGATAAAAGTAAAACCTTCGTCCTTAAGACGTTGATACTCATTAGGCTGTCTTACTCCGTTTACTAGCACTTTCGACTTGTGATTCACTTTATTTAACGCATCCTCAAAGCAATATTCGTGGGCCTTTCCCATCGTCATCTTCACCCAAATATCCGGATCAATCTCACGCAACCACTGTCCGAACTTTTGATAATAAGCACGTGGCTTCGGGTCGCGTGGTACATGTGGAAACAGTCGATGGAACTCGTCCTTCAACACCGCTGAGAAGTCAAACTCTTTGAAACCGTATAACATCCAGGCATAATGTGATAACTCCGTCTTTCCACTTCGGGCCTTGCCCGTAATAGCGATTTTCTTAGCGTTACATAACAAATCATTCACGCCCTTTCGTAAAGAGTTCGACAATTGCTTTTGCCATATCGACACTTGAGACGTTAATATTTATCGTGATGTTTTGCGGTGGTTTTGCCTCTTCTAACGCTGATACTTTTTCGTCTAGAAATACGATATCTTCACGTACCAACTCTAGCTGCTCATCTAAGGCATTTACACCGCTGATTGCTTTCGATGCGTCGCTTCTAGCGGATTCAGCCATTTGTGAGAACGTTAGGATATTACGGTGGTTTTCTTCTATACGTTCTTCTAGTCGTGTTTGTTTCGTTTTAATCTCGTCGAGCACATCATATATACTAGGTCTAGTAATCGACTCTTCACTATCGATTTTAGTTACGTCTGCCATATTAACGCCCTCCCTCAAAAAATTCGTCTACCCACGGTTCAACCTTAACAACTTCTTTTCGTAGATGCTCCGCTAACTCTGCAATTTCAGCTTGTGCTCCGTTTCCTTTTCTTCGTTTAGCATAGAAGTCTAGTAAGCTACGTAAATTCACCGTCATGACTAGATTCGTAGTCGCTGCTTGTGGAAGGACCATTCTCGCATCTTCTGCGGGCACTCCAACCGCCCGAAGCGCATCGTAGTCTTGTTGTAGCGCCTTCATTGACGCTCTATATAAAGCAACTGCATAAGGTCCTTTCGACTCTACCTTTTCAGGAATTACATAATTAAATCCGCCTGATTTATCATCGCTACCAAACCTTACGTATCTCTGCGACTGTACCGAAAAACTGAATCCGACTCGATGTCGCGTTAATTGCGCTAGTAATCCACGGCTTACACCTTCGATAGCAAATGTAAATGTAATATGCTCCAGGGTAGAAACGTGTTTGCTCGCTACAATATGACGCATTAAGCGATCAGCTTCCGTACCTTTCCCTCCATCCGTTGCTTTGTTACCAAAGTATCGACCACCTTCTTTAGCGACTATTTCTGACGGTTTGTTTGCGGAGTAGCACGTGCGGACTGCGGATAGCGCTACGGCTTGTCCGTCGGTTGCTCCTAATCTATCTAACTCGTTACCTTCGATTTCAATAAACTCTTTAAATACGTCGAAACTATCGTAGAATTCTTCATTTAATTGCGTATACGCTAGTAAATTAAGATTCATACTCGATTACCCCCATTTATTTTTTAAAATTAACAAACGTTTTATTAGAATATCCTTATTTTTTACCTTATAATTAACTAGAAAGGAGTTGCACTAATGTCCGAATTATATATTTTTTTAAATAAACACACTTTCGATTTCATTAGGTATATTTTACCCGTACTGATTTCTTCAGCCGCTTTAATTGTTTCGATTACAGTTTATAGACAAAATAAGAAAAGATTAGATGTTACTTTCGAAGACAAGTTAGAAATAGCAAATTCAATAGAAACCGATAAAGCCATGCTAATCAATGATAATGGTATTTATATTTGTCACTTGGCAGTCGTTAACCCATCACCATCTGATATTGCATACTTTGATTTAGGTATTTTTGATTTTAATAACAATAATGTATTTGAAACTTATAATATGCTAAATCTAAAAAGAAACTATCCGGATTCTACTTATTTTGAATACAAAACGTCCCATGATATTCTTGCACTTAAAGCTCCAGAATCTAATTACGGAGTGTTTAAATCAAATAGTTTTACAAGATTAACAATTGCATTTTCTCCTAAGTCTAATGTTTCTAGTACTGATGTAACTGTTACTTTTAAAGTCGCTATTGAAGCTCGCAAGAAACATGCCCTTTCAATCAAAAATCTTTTATCTTTCAAAAGCTTTCTGATTAATAAACGTAATAAAAAGATTAACTTTAAATCTTATTCAAAAACATATAGTTTAATTGATTAAGAAATTACTAGCCTTCCAGTATAGGAGGCTTTTTTATTTTACGCCCCCATTTTCGAAATCAATCTAGAATTGCTTCGGATATCCTGTCCGGCCTACACAATTAGCCCAATCGATTCCTACTTCGTAACCTCCCTTCGCACTCGTCCCATCCTGCCTTGCGTGATTCTCTCGATTCTTCTCTAAGTAAATGCGATAAACATCTTCCGCTGATAACCCGCATTTAAGTGAAAGACTAATCAGGAAATGCCACATGTCAATTACTTCGCCTTGTAACGCTTCCTTATCGATTGGTTTCTCGTTCTTCCACCACTTCCAATTTACTTCACGTCTAATTTCATCGATCTCACTTTCCATTGCTAACGTGATACCTATGACCCATTCATCGAGTGACTTTTCGATGTTTCTTTCAGAGATGATTCGATTATCTAACTCGGATTGCAATGCAAATAATTCGTTCAGTTTATCGCTCATTATGCATCCTCCTTCGAAATAATCCCTTTATCGATTAAATATGCTAGTCCTATACCTGCCGCGTCACTTTCATCGAATGTTTCGAATTTACCCCACTCAACGAATTGCCTCACGCCAGCCTCCACCTCTTCCTTTTCCGCTCTTCCTTTTCCGAGTAGTTTCTTTTTAACGGAAGCCTGTCCGATACTATCGTCGACTTTCAAGCCGAAATCATTTAACGCACGATCAACCGCATTCCAGGCGCTAAACACCGTATAGTTCGTATGTGGTATTTTACTAGCGAATCCCTCTCGCACTATCAAATCGTAGGGCGCGTACTTGCGTATGAATAAGTGCGCCCATGCTTCGATATGTTTGGTGCGAAGTGCTATAGGTTCAGTACCTTTTGTTTTGACGTGTGATACGTCGATTAATTTAGGTTTCCCGTTGATTACGTCGATTACCGCAATGCCTGGGGAACCAAGTGATGTGTCGATTGCTAAAGTACGGAAGGCCTTTTTACTTCGAGCCATCGTTACAAGACCTCACTTTATCAATAAACTCCAACGCCCCAATATACGGAGCCTTCTTCGTATCTGACAAACTCGAACGTTTCACTCGGTTGACTTTCGTCTTAATCTCCTCGTACTCTTCGTCGCTTAACGACTGAGCACACGCTGTCTTGAAGTTGTTAAACATCCAATGCTCGATATCTAGTTTCGGAGGTTGCTTCGTTTTAACCGCCTCTACTACGCTAGCAAACTTGTCCAGTACCTCATCACGCATGTCGTCCGTGATTGCAACACCAAACACTCTGAAATCCGGGTATTTCATATAGTCTTCTTCGCTCATATTCCATGCTTTCTTCGATGCGTTCATGTAAAGCACTACGTAGTAATCCAAGTCGTACATTAACGAGTAGCATGTAACTTGTTTGACATGGTCGGCGCCAGGTTCGCGCAGTGAATATTCGGAAGTTTTACTGTAGGTGGTCTGTTTCGATTTTATTTCGAGTCCGACACGTGTAATTACGCCATGCTCATCGGTGTATTCTAAAATTCCGTCACACGTACCGATCAAAGCGAACTGTTGGTCATTGTGTTCTATTACCTTTCGCGTTTTAACGAAATCCTCAAATACTGGATAACCATCTTTCGTACGTTCAATTCTGAAACGTGTTTTTTCACCAGTGAACTTTTCGTAATGGCGTTCCGCTAATAAAATATCACGTTGGATTGCATCACCGATGTTTGTTCCGATAAATTGCCAACGCCTTTGCCACGGCTTCACTTCAGCTTGATCTCGTGGACTTCGTACTGCCTTTTCGTAAAGCTCCCTCGGACAACTATTCGCTGAGGAAGGTGAGAAATACGGTAGACTCCGATAATCTAAGAACGTACCTTTGCTTAATACTTTTGCATAGCTTTCGTGGAGCCAAATATCCAACGGAGTATCATACGGCTCCGCGTATGAATGCCACGTTTCGAGGAAGTTACGAAATTCCTCTGCGATCTCATAAGCAAATATTTCTTTCGTATTCTGACGTAGTAATTGTGCTGCGTTTCTACTCAAACTACCGACTCCCCTCAAATATTGATTTCTTAAGTAATTAACCACCTTATCCCATCCAATTATTTCCTTGTATAAAAAATAATCTGTAATGAATTCTAATAGTAGAAAGGCGGTGATTTCATGAATATCATTAACACTAGACCAAGTGATGACGGCTCTTATACAAAACCAAAAGGCCCAATCGATCCAATAGGTCCAATCGCTCAACAAGTAGCACGTGAGTTAGGCGTTACATTAGGCGCTGATTCTACAGCTCGTGCTAATGGTTCTGTTGGTGGCGAAATTACAAAACGTTTAGTAGCAATCGGTCTCCAAAAGGTATCCGGCCCTCAACCAGACCCGTGGAAAGTTTTACATTAATACGTTTCTTACATAAAGCTACTTATCCCGACTACTTACTTATACATAACGGGATATTAAGTAGCTTTATTTTATTATTCTTGATTTATTAAAACGATTGCCGGACCTGCTACGCGTATACCTCCGACCTCTATCTTTTCGTAAGGCTCAACTTTGACAGTGATTATACTTTGTCTTCGCTTTAATTCCTCGCCAAGTTCTTTCGTTGAAACTTCAGATAGGTTAATCATTTACGCCCTCCTCTTCGTTAAACCACTTTTCAATACTTACTTTCTCTAACCATCGTTTAGGATTTATCTCAACGTCACATCTGACGGGAACTAATAATTTTACTGCGTTTTCCATCGTAGTTTTTAATTCGAATAATGCTTCCTTCGAAATATCTCTCGGGCACTCGAATAGCAATTCATCATGTACCTGGAGTAAAATATCTACGTCATGTTTCGATAGTACGGCCTGTAAATCTACGATTGCTTTCTTTAAAATCGAACCGGCTGACGCTTGAATTGGAAAGTTACCAGCCATACGATCCGCACGGAAATGTAAGAAACGCTCTTTCGACTTGTACTCAGTGTGTAATCGACGCTTCCTACCGAAAATATCCGTAATATAACCTTGTTTACGAGCGAGTAACTTTTGCTCGTCCATATAGCGTTGAATCCCTTTGTAACCTTTGAAATAGTTATTGATAATTATTTGCGCTTCGGTTCTCGTAATGCCTAACGTATCGGCTAACCCTTTATCGCTCATGCCATAAACTATGCCGAAGTTAACCACCTTAGCTTGCTTACGGAATTTCTGCTCAGGAGAACCGTCTGTATCTTTATTTGCTTCGATATCCTCATACGAATATTTACCGTTACTAATCATCGCTGCCGTAGTCGAGTGAATGTCGCGTCCTTCTTTAAACGCTTTGATTAGTTCCGGCTCTTTTGCCATATGCGCTAATACCCTAAGCTCAATTTGCGAGTAATCTATAGAAACGAATATTTTACCTGCACTCGATGTAAACAGGTGACGGATTTCAGGACGTTTCGCGGGGATTTGCTGGGTGTTTGGCGATTTACATGTGAACCGTCCTGTCGCCGCTCCATACGTGTTATGCCACGGATGAATTTTATTATCGTGTTTGATTTCTTTTGGTAACTTTTGCGTAAATGCTTCGCGTAGTTTACTGACGCCTCGATAGTCGAGAATTTTAGAAATTACGGGATGTTTCCCTTTCAACTTCTTCAACGCTTTTACGCCAGTTGATCCGTTTTCTAAATCCGGTAACTTTAAATCTACGAATAACTTTTTCTTTAATTGAACAGGTGAACCTAAGTTAATCTCTTCGCCGAATAGTTCGTATATTTCAAGCTGTATTTGCGCTTCTTCTTCCGCCAGTTGTTCGTCTAAAATAGACGCTTTCTCTTCGTCGAAGTTGATACCGATTAAATCCGACTTAATAAACTGTCTGCATACGGGCATCTCTATGTTAAAAACGAGCGACTTGATATCTTGTAAATCCTCTCGTTTGTCAAACCATTCCATAATCCAGTCGTATAGTTTCAAGGTTTTCTCCGTATCACCCGCTGCGTAAACTAACGCCACGTCTAACGGTATTTCATTAAACGGAGTTTTACCGAATAGTTCATCGAAATTATCACTTGGCTGACGTAACCAATCCGTTATTAAATCCTTTAACCGGTGATTTCGATTTTCGTCTAATGCCATCGCCATAATACGTGTATCTGCATGTAAGTTATCGATTAAGTTAATGCCGTAACGTTGCATAAACCATTTACAGTCGAAAGGTGCGTTGTGCATTACGGTTTTCACTTGCTCCAGTATTGGTTTAATGTACTGTAATAGAACTTCTTCGCTTAAATTCGGGCCTTCTTCGTGATTCAATGGTACATAATAGTTGTGAGTTCTCGTCGATACTGAAAAGCCAGCGACTGCACCTTTCCACGGGTCCAACGCCCCGTTTTCCTCTCCGAATGTCTCACAGTCAAATCCAACTAAATCAGATGTTTTCATATCGTCTAACATTTGCTTTAATACCTTGCCATCGATAACTAATACGTAATTGCCAGGTGTAGCCAACACCATTTCACGTATCTTATCGTCGCGTTGTCGCTCATGTAACACTTTCCATAATCGTAAAGCCTCCGCCTTACTAAAACGTTTAGCGAGGTCGGAAGGGCTACGACCAATTTCGCCCTTCGTCATCGCTTCTTTTACTTCTGCAAGTCTCTGCCTATCAGACTCACTGTTCTTCATCGATAGAATTCGTTGCCACGCGTCTTCCATCGTTTCGGTCGCTTTTCCCTTTCGCTCAACCGCTTTTGCCACTCGTACCTTCGTTTCCTCAACGGCTTCAGCACCTGCTATTTTTAAATTTAACGTTAACTTTGGCGCCACTTTTACCGCCCCGTTTCCTTGCAATTTAATCGGTAATAAAATGTTACTGCCACTTCATGATTATCTTCCGCCCACTCTTCGAAACAACGCTTATTACAAAATGAATTACCTTCGCGATCGTCGTATACGAATTCCTTACGGTTGAGTACAGCGCTACAATTCTCGCAAATATGCATTGTTTAACCTACTGTGTCGAAGCGTTGTTCTACTGGCACGATTAGTTCTACTCGAGAGTAATTACCACGATTTCCGTTTAACACGATTGTTGCTGTACTTCCTACCGAACCATCGTATTCAGCAATGCCGATAGTACCTTCTGGATTAACACTCCCACCACGAGATACTGTACGTACAATGTCGCCTTTTTTAATCTCGCCAACCACACGACCGATAGACGCCCACTTAGCACGCTCCGCCTTCACTTTCTTTTCTTCCTCAGCTTCACGGGCGATGTGTTCAGCCTCTTCTTTCGTTAGTGGTTCGAGGTCTTTACTATAAACTCCCCAGAAGTCTGATTCGTCAAGGTAATACGCTGTAAAACTAGTACCACTTTCACTTTTTAGTTTTACTACTGTGCCGATTTCAAAACGGTGGTTTGAAGTGTTAGCGATAATTCTCGCAAAGTCGCCTTCTTTCAATAACGCTTGCTTTGCTTCGAGGACTTCAGCTTCGGTTACTTTTACTAGTGCTGATTTTAGTGCGTATTGATTGCACCCATAGATACCGCCGTTTAACTCTTGCGTTTCAAAAGTGTCATCTGATTCTTTAACAATCTTTACAATATCACCATCTTTTCCACCGAAATAATTTGAGTGACTAGATCCAACTACTTTCGCATAATCACCAACCTGTAAACGTTCTGATACCGGCTCACTTGCATTCTCTACTTCGACCGCCTCTTCCGACTCTTCCTCCGATGATCCCTGTTCTGCCTGCATCTTTTGCATACTACGAGTAATCTTTTCTAAGTCAGACGGAGTACCTTCGAGTTTAGTTCCGTCAGGTAATTCGATTTTCACTACGCCTTCCGCGTCGGTTAGGTTGTCGGTAGTGATTGCGTGGGATCTACGGAATACTGAAGGTTCTCCTTGATTAAAGTAATTCGAATCATTGGCATTGTCTTTAAAAACGATGTCGTTGTCGTAATCGATTTCTACCACTAAGTAAAATGCTCCTTCTGTTACATCAAGTTCTTGCTCAGACGCTTTCACTATATCGTCTACTTTTGCATCTCCTGTAACTAACGTATAAACAAACCCGTTATATTCCACCGTATTTTCGTTAACTACCTTCACGTTATCTAATTTAGCCATGTTTAATTTCCTCCCCATTCTCTTCGTTATTAGTTACTGCCGTTAGCTCAATCCATCGTTGACTCGCGCTAGTTTCCGTAGCCCAATACTCACGTTGTCCTGCACATTCGAACATAAATACTCGGTCACCTTCGACGCCTGCGATATAGTCGCAGTCATCTTTCGTATAAGCTTCGCCGTTACCTTTCTTCGCTTGTACCACTAACGCATCGTAGCGATCGTGCCTTACTCGAATTGTTTTTACCTGTATCGTGTACCACTGTTTGTTAATCGGATCACGCGCTACTAAATCGTAAACCTCCGGGATGAACGAATTTGCTACTTCCCAACCGAGGTTTAAGAGCGCGAGGGCTACTCGTAGTTCCGAGCAACCACCCTTTACTGTTGTTTCATGTGCCATATGCGCTCCCCCTTAGAACGGTAAATCGTCATCTGAGATATCGATCGCTGTGCCTTCGTTGCTTGTGGCCGTTGGCAATTTAGATTTATCAATCGCTTCGTCTTCCGCCTCTTGTAACAATGCAATGATATCGTCCTCTTCGCGGTAGTTAGCTAAATCTTCGTAACTGAAGTCCGTACCAATAAACGTCTTAGCCTTTTCGATTTGCTCATCTGTCGCTTCACCTGACTCAAGCGCATAGGTTTTATCGACTTGTTTGAAGTGGACTGCTTCACCTACTAACGAGTACTCTGGGTTAAACTTACGACCCATTTTTTCGGCTTTGTCGTAATCAGCAATGATATTATTGATATGGAACTCAGCTGTATCGATCACGCGATAAGTACCGTACTCTAAATCGTAAACAGGAATCATTGCGTACATCTTACGTTTCGCTCCGCCTTTACATGATGGACATTCCGTTTTACCTGGTTTGAAGTATTGCGTAATGTCTGCGTCTATTTCACGTGGAGAGTGTAAGCAAGAATGTTTTCTAAATCGGTGAATCGTACGTTTACCGTCGAATGTTTTATCCTCGTGTACGAAGTAGAAATACCAATTATCCGGATCAGTTAGTAAGATGAAAGTTCGACCATCTGCGTTTACTTCGCCGTGTTTCCCCATGCGAACATATCGCGTTACGCCTTCTGGAAAATCATTATTACCTCCGTTTTGATTAGCTTCTCGTTGTTCCTCACGCTTTTTTAACGTTTCTCTAATACCCATTGAAACAACTCCCTCGTTATAAATTCGAGCTTGGGTGACTCCCACGCCCGTATTACGCAACTCTCAATTTGAATTACATAATACCGACGCGGGGGATACATCGGTAGAAATCAAAAGCTTTGGACGCAACACATCGTGCTGTAATACCAAACGTCCATATGACGCAGCTACCCGTTTACTACACTAAGGGGAAGAAAAGGGTAGCGAAGGGTAATGACATTATATCGACATTCGTTAAATTATTTTATAGAAATAATACGTAATAGGACGAAGGTTGTCGTTAGAATTTACATATAATTAATTTGTAACATACCGTGGTAATACTGTATAATTACAGTGAAGTACATTGCATTGCATTGTAATGTTTTGCATTGCAAAGTATTACACTTCCGCTTAATTAAGGTGAGGCAACTTGCTTTAACGTTAAGCAAAACCATTGCAATTAATCGACCTGCCAAGTCGGTTAGTTGTAAGTACAAAGGGACTCGCAAAAGCCCCTCTGTATTTTTCTAACATAATAACCTATAGTTACTGTTCCTATATGCAATGCCTAAGCATATAGGACGAACACTTTACGCAAGTAAGTAGTCTCGATAATCGCCGAACTGCTTTTTATCGAATCGGCGTGCCAGCCGATTGAGCTTGCGGATTACGATTGAATGATGAAGTCCTAACTTCTTTCCGATTGCCGTCGGTGTAGTTGGTCCATCATTCGTAATAAATGAAATGACAATTGCCGTTGTCATTTCATCGTTGACCTGGTCAGGGTCTACCAAGAAGTCGATCAGTTTTCGCTGGTCGGCTTCTTTCTTTTTTATAACATGTTCTTCTAAATCAAATTCGTCTTTGAGAGTTTCGAACATTGCCGTGTTCTCTTCCTCACCGCTATCAGGTCCATCGTATAATTCATACTTCCTTCTAGTGCATAACTTTCGTAATAATGATTTGTAACTGTTACCTAGTGATACTGCGAATAGTTTTACGAAATCGCCGCCAACGTTCTTTCGCAAACTTTCCAACACCTTTTGTATCACATCGTGGAATAGTTCGGTTATGTCATGTTCATTCGCCATGTATGTACTCGTGCTCCAATACCGAAGCTTGTCCCGATATACCTCAGATAAACTAGTGTACAAATCCGTAAATACGAAATCGTCACCTGTTCGAAGATAATCGTTTGCCATCTCATTAATATTCAATTTTTGTTCGTCTTTCACTACTTATTCCCCCTTACATTAACTATGACGCACAAGCGACCAAACCCGCGCACATTTTTTAATTTTTTTCAAAATAAATTTTTCATTTATTGCCAATGTTCAAATTGTAGCATATTAACATGGAATATTTATCAAAGTACACTAAGTACTGGAATTTACACTTTGTATACTTTCGTAAACATTTAGAAAAACAAAAAAGAACGATCAATAAGATCGCTCTCCATAATCTTATTCAATTGCTAATTAACCACCCGGCCTTGTTTCTTGTGAACTGTATTGTTGATTATCTCCCTGTGCATCTACAAATTCATTAAGCGCAAACACTCCTAGAGCTAGAGTCAAAATTGCGGAAACTCCTAATAAAACTTTTTTCAAACTGAATCTCTCCCTTTAAATTGTTAGTTTTAAAATTAGTTAACATTTGAGTCATACCGGAACGATCGCCTCTGTCGTATATTTCTTTTGCTACTAGACTAGAGAAAAAGAAGTTCGAATTTGAAAAGAACCTCTGGAAACATTCGTACAGCCCAAGGATAGATTCCTGATTACAAGCTCTATACATCAAAAGAAAGTCTCTTTCACCTCTCTCTTCAATATAATCGTTAATTAACTTCACATTTTTTCTATTGTTTTGATACATAACAAGTCTCGCATCCGAATCTATCCCAAGTGGTATCCCTAGGTAAATTTTAACATAATCTAGGTTATCTCTTGTTTGTAAAATTAAATTTTTTACATTGACAGATTTGGCGATTTCGTGACTTCTTTGAAGATATTCTAAACATCTATCTTTATCTTCAACTAAGTACGACATCCCTACATAGTATGACGCATCAGAAACTGTTTTCGCGCAAATATGTGCATTAATTATTAGAAATGCATAATGTCTTGCTAAATCTAGCTCATTTCTATGTAGATAAACTGGAGCTAAAATTTCAGCTAGTCTATGAAGATAACATTCCTTGATAAATAACTTTCGACTATCACTTAAGTTCTTAATCGCTTCTTCTACCTCTAAAGCCAGATCCAACATAAGATGAATCTTTTTTTGCGCAAAATGGTCATAGCACTTAAGTATGTTAATCAAAATCACGAGTGTGCTATCTTCGGTATTTTCAATCTTTTTTAAATGTTCTGTTATTTCATAACCTTCTATATCATAATTCATATATTTATAGATAATTTTATAAACATCTATGTAATCTCCCACAATCCCGGTTTCTTTTTTATGTTTCTTAATAAGTTTTTTTAGTAAATTTATATTCCGTGTTATTGCTGCATATTCTAAACTCTGTTGGATTGACTCTGCTGAATCTAGCTGCAGGCACCAATCCTCCATCTTCTTGCGTTGTTTCTCTGGAAATAGATAATAGGAGAGTCTCAAGAGTTTTCTAAACCCTATGGTACCATCCTTCTTAAACTTAGACATACATTGCTTTGACGCCTCGATTTGTTCACCTACACTTGAAAATGTTAAATCGTCTCTATCATTTATAAAATCGCATATCTCTCTGTGAAACCCCGGCACTTGAAAACCCTCCTATGCTGTATAAGAAAATTTTGGTATAATGTAATTATAATTCTGATGTTTACTTTTGTAAACAGAGAATGGGTTGAGAAACTTTTTTAAGGACGTGTTAAAATGATTGACTACTCTCCGTTGCATGAGACACTAAAAGAGAAAGAGATGGTAATTAGTGATCTCCGCGGTACCATTCTAAACGCAAGAACTATTGCAAATATTAACAAAGGGATGTCTGTAAATTTGAGTACAATAGAAGAGATCTGTCTACATCTAGACGTACCTATAGAAAAAGTAGTTAAAATTATAAACATTCAAGAATAATAGTTTCAAAGCCTCCGGTTTAAGAAAGGAGGTGGTTAAATCGTTTAAAGTCGGAAGGTGCCGTATTCCCGAACTATGCAAAAAGAACGGTATTACACAAGCTGAACTCGCACTAAAAGTCGGTATTACACCGCAATCCATAACGGATTATGTTAGCCTGCGTAATTTACCTAACGTAGAAAGAGCGCGTAATATTGCCGCTAAACTACATTGTGACATCGAAGAATTATACGAATGGGAAACGGAATAACATCTATTTACCGGGAAGGTTTCGTATCTTCCCTCCGACCGTCACTACGTGAATTCACGTATAACAGTTTTAATCGAACTGGCTCCACATTATCAACTACAGATACCAAAGAAGATGCCCCTTCTTTTATTAGCGCTACATTCGCATCTTTAAATCTACGAACATATCCATTTGTCAAGCGTATTTTTCCTTTTAAATATTTCTCAAGTTCTTTTCGAAGTTTCTCGCCTGCTGGATCGTTATCTGCCACGATAACTAATTCTTCTATCGGCGACTTCAATATTTGCTCTGCCTTTCGTTCGTTAAACGATGAGCCTCCGTTTGCCAATCCGAAAACCCCAGCCGTCATGAACGACATCGCATCTATTTCTGCCTCACAATATACTGCACGTTTAATATTCCGTCTGTAAGCGAGATGTAGTCCGTATATCAAATCTCCAATTGGCTTTCCGTCCTTTTCGTACCAAAAGACTTTCGAAGAAACCTTCCGATATTTTATATTCACCAATCTACCGTTTGTATCAAACCACGGAATTACAACCGCCTGCCTAAAACGGTCGTAACCGATCTTCATTTGCCATTGTACCTCTTCGCTAATACCTCGTTGTCCTAAATACGGATGACGATAAGCGTAATCTTGCAACCGATCAAAATCGAGGGTCTTTTGACCGCTTTCAATCCGGAGTTTCGGTGGCTTAAGCGTTAAATTATCGTAACTATATTCCACACCGTATACCTCGAGTAAATACTCTTCCGTCTCTTCATACGTTTCAGTTCGCAAATAAGATAACAATCTGGTAAAGTTGCCGCTTTCCCATTCATTATCAAATGCTCCTGAATCTTTCCATGTACCTGCGTAATCCCCGTCTAAGTTGACGAAGAAGCTCGGTGTGTGTTCGTACCTAAATGGCGAGGTTGCAATCAGTTTATCATATGACCACCTTTCGTTAGTCCAAGAAAACTGCCGAAGTTCATACTCGATGTCTACATTTACGTCCTGCCCACGTATCTGAATACTTGACAAGGTGACCCACCTACCGTTCTTTTAATTTAAAATACTGAAATGAATTGCTTCGCCGCTTGTTCGCCGGTTTCCATTTCCTTAATAACGCCAATCTGCGGCATGTATATAATTTCGGCTGATTCACCTTCGCCACCATCACGGCCTTTATTAATACCGATCATACCTCGTCCTTGTTTTGCGTCAGTATCGACCGCTATCAATAACGCTGCGTCCTCTAAAAGCGCTTTCGTTTTCTTTACTTCGCTACGTTTAGGTAAACGTAATTCCCGTTGGCCATCTTCGTCTTCATTATTATCGACTTCATCCGCTTGTGTGATAGCGAACATTACTACGCCTGTCTTACCTGCTAATCGACGCAACCTTTTAGATGTTTCCGCTGCATCACCACCGGCTGTCTTTGACGTATTTTTCTCATAATCGAGATAATAGAACGGATCCACTATAACGACATCAGCGTTTGTTTCCGTAATATCTACTTCTAACTGACGTAAATCTCTTCGGTGAAAGTCGTCATCATCTACGCCTCTCACTATTATATTACCAGGTAGAATCTCGTTAATGTTAGCTAAAAACGATTTAAATCCTTTTTCGAATTCCTCCGATAACTTACCATGACGAATTTCTTTCGAATCGAATCCCGCTTCTAGATTTACGCCATCTAATTCGGCTACAGTCGCTCCAATACGAGAAGAAATCGAAGTGTATAAACGTACCATTCCTTCGAACCATCCCATCTCCATTAACCAGATAAGTACGTTTGCTCCTTGAAACGCCATCTCTACGCCTTCTTCAATTGTCGTTGCGGATTTACCACGCCCTGACTTTCCGTAGATTGTATAAACGTTTGAAGAAACATAGCCACCAATCGCCTTATTAATGAATGAAAAACGGGATTTCCAAATGCGATATGACTCGCCTTTTTTCCGACGATCATATTCTTCTAGAAACTTGTTCGTATCGGTCTTTAAACTTGTTCCCACTTTATCACGAACATTTGTTCTCATTATAACTCCGTCGACTTTTTCTCGCAACCATTCAAGGAAAGAATTTCCGTCTAGTTGCTCGAATTGGCCCGGCGCTTCGTTTTGTAGTAACCCCATCACTTCGATCTTCGCAGAATAGGATTTTATTTGCTTCGTTAAATAATCGAAACTATCCTCGACATTTGGGACGTATGTGAAGCCGTTGACTTCTGCTACTAGCGTACGGAAGTCGGGGACACGCCCGCGATTAGTATCTACGTAATCTTTAATAAAACGGTACGCTTTACGTTCGGCTTCTGTAACAAAATCTCGTTCTGTTACATGGTTTAATTGTATAGGGTTAGCGGTGTCTACCACTTTCGATAAGAGCATTTCTCCGTAGTTCATTAACTACACCTCCACTATATTGTTTGTTGAGCGATTTTTTATTCGGTTGTCAAAGAGCGGTATGATTCCGAGTGTATAAAAGAAACAAACACTAGGCAACAGCCTTTGTAATCGTGCTAGATTCTATTTATAAAACAACTGTAACACATATATTTTTTCTTATCTTTTTTAAATCTCTTATATAAAAACTGCTTATTTTCTACATTTTTAATAAAAAGCGAAAATTCACATCCATTTTTGATAAAAATGAGTAGTTTTCACTAAAGAAATAAAAAAGCGCGGAATTGTGAAATATGATATAATGCCTTGTTTTTTTCTGACCTACATTTAAAAAAGTAAAAAATTCAAATCTATGGTATAATTCATATTTTTAATTCCTTTCTCCAGTATTATTGCCCTTCGGTGTTGTCCATCATTAATCATATATTTTCCCGAACCGCCCGCATTCTCTCCGCCATTTTACGTTTCTGATTCTCACTATACTGACGTAGTTTTTTCATGCTTACTTGTTTTTCTTCTAACGTACATTTCACCGCTATTGGTTTACCATCATCACTCTCGATAACTGTAACGTTTTCCTCTCCGACTATTTCTAATAGTTTACGAATGTGTTTTGGAACGCAAGAGTATGCGCTCCATTCCTTCGTTTCGTTGTCGAAAGTCAATACCGTTTCTTGTTCTTTTGTTGAGTATACATGCATATCGTTTTCTCCTAATATTCATTTTTATTATTCAAGTCACACATCATTGTCATATTTCCATCTTTTCAGAAACTTAAAAACGTTTTAAAATATTAATAAAGATAACAATTTACATTGGAGGTAAAATCTGTGACTTTATATAACGCACTATTAAAAGATTCCCGTAAAAAAGTAAACTTAGAAACTTACACAACAAAGCACAAAGGCGAACCTATCATTTGTCCGATTTGTGAGGCTGATATACGTGTTGATGCTGACCAATCTCTTATTAAAAGCGCATATTTTATACATCCAAAAAATTCAGTTTGTCCATCTATGAAGAAAAAACGTGTTAATTATTCTGATGCTTTAGGTTCTCAAACTGATAAAGAAAATGGAAAAGACATTATAGAGTTTGTAAAAAATCATACCTTTGATATTTATAGCAAATGTGCCGCTTTAGCAGATGGATTAACTGTTTCTGAATTTAGAGATTTAATTAAGGTTGCTAATGAAAAAGATTTTTGGTACCAGAAGGGATTAACGCCACTATATGTCCCTTATGTTCTCCTAACATTTAAGGATAAATTTATAGAAGCTGAAGGAGGTAAAACACGAAATGATGACTTTTATTTTGTCTTAGAACCTTCAGTTCAAACAATTGATCAACTATGGGGTAAGCCAACAAAAATAAAACAAAAGATTTGGAAAGTGTATGCATCCGAAAAAAATGATTTACAAGAATATATAATTCAAGAGGGTTTAATACCACCTAGCTGGTTTTCCAACACTCAATCTTATATTGACAAATTATTACAAGACTAACTGATATGAAACGTTTTGCACTATAGTTCCTTCTATTTACTGTTTCGTATAATTAACGATAAGTTATTCTTTCTAACATATGCGAATAATGATTTTTAATCTACGCATACTACCTTTGAGTCGATCTCCCTTCGACTTCATTCTTTCAAAACGGGGTTTCTCCTCCGTGTCGTGCAGGGACGTAGCGGGTAGCCTATTTCGTTACTCGCCGTTTTTTTACGTATAATCGTAAAACTTCTTGTCCATACTTTTTAGAGAAAACATCTTATGCCATTTGGAGCGACCTCCAGCACATGATATTTGTACGGCCGCTCCCATAAAAGGATCGGTCATTTTTTATTTCCGCATCCCTCTTTTCGAATCACCCTCGAACGGCAACACTACGCATAAATCTCGCACCCTATCGTACAACCTACGATCAAACACGCTTTCCAACTCGGCAATAGGTATGTTCGAAGTGTATACCGTCGGTAATCCGTTCGTTACTCTATGGTTAATCACCGCATGTAAATCGCCTCGAAAAGCTTCGGTTGCACTACGCACTCCAATATCGTCTAGCACTGAGAAAGGTGCCATCTTCGCATGACTGCCTCGACAGTAGTATTCTTTCGCTGCTTTCTCTGAAACTTCTTTCGGTATGTTTGACCGATTGAATTCGTTAAATAACGTTTGCCATTCGTTCACATCTAAAAAATATCCAGGTACCTGCAACGATTGCCTATTTCGCTGCAAACTACCGATGTAATGCCGTACGAGCCATTCGTTTAAAATTACGGCTGCTGTCGTCGTTTTCCCTGTGCCAGTTTCTTCGGAAAACAAATACATCGATTTGATCTTATCCTTCGGGTTTAACGACGCAACCGCCTCAAATTGCCGTGAGAAAGTGGTTACTTGCGCATCAATAATCTTATAGATTTTCGGTTGAGACGCTCGTACAGGCGAATTTAGTAACGTTAAATGACGATATTCTTTCGGTAAGTTAGTCGCTGCCATACGTCCTCCATTACCGTTATGTCCATGTAGTGCGATGTACGAGGTACACTGTCGGTTACATGCTTCGCTTTTGTATAATGAACAATGATCAGATAGAATGCATTGCATCAAATCATCACCTCTTTCCGGTCGATGCGTTCTTTCTCAAACTTCACCCTATAATGCTCAATCACCGCGTCTGCATCCTCACCAGCTAATATTGCGCCACATCTTCGTATATCTAACCCAATTCCATAAAGACAGTTTTTATAGCAATGTTCTTCAATTGCTCCGATATACGGTAAGTCTTTGTTTGGACAATCGTAACAATACGTATCTAGCAATCTCGAAGTTTCTTGACGTGCTTTTTGACGTTGCTCTTTCGTATAGATTGACGGACCATTTGATACCGGCTCTCTAAGATGTGCTTCTGATCGAACTTGTCCGCTTCGTTCTTGCCCACATTTCGGACAGCCGTGCCCTCTTCGTAAATGTGAAAACAGTATCGTAAATACTTCGTTTGGATGGTGCGGGCATTTATATTGCATTTTCGTTCTATCGTTTACATAATTCTTTTCTAGTAACTTGTAACCACGTTTTTCAAATGTTTCTTTTACGAGTTCAAAAGAATGTCTACGTTTTAAAATCCCACAATATCGACAACCACTGCCGTTACGTAACTCTGCATAACTAATCGATAACTCTCTATCCTGATGATGCGGACATTTATATTGCATCTTTGCCGTACCTATTACGTACTCAGTTTCCAACAACTCATAACCTCGTTCTTCAAACTTCACTTTCACTTGTTCAAACGTTAATTTAGGTCTTGCCATTTGTATCCCTCCATTCCTACTAATACATATCTCGCATTTTTCACGTTTCACTTGCACATTCTCGAAAAAAATAATTTATCCGGTTATAAATAATCGATAATTTCTTGAGTACTCACTTTAATATGTGTCTGATTTCGCGAAAAACGAGCCTCTTTTTTACGAATTTCTTCAAGAACTCTCGGCAACAACCTAGATCGCATATACGAATACATAAACGCAAAGTTTAATCCGGGATACTCCCGTGTCGACTTATAGTCGGCGAAACAAGCGTCAATGAATAGTTTTGTTGCTTCCGGTTTATATTCGGCGATGAACGTCTTCAACATACGACCTTCCATCGCATAGCTGCGGGTGACATACGGAATTTTATAACGTTCCTCATGTACATGCTTTAGGTACTCTCGGAATGTCGTTACGTTCCACTTTTCGATTGGTAGATTACGGAAATCTTTCGTTGATATGCGTGTCATTGGTTCCCCTCCTCGGCAAATAATTGCGCATGTAGTTCCTCGTTAGACGCCTGCCATAAGTCCCGCCCGTCTTCCGTTTTGAATACGTTGCGACGGATTAGCGCCTCGATGTAGATTTCTTTCAGTAATAAATCGTGTAACATTCGTTTATTTGTTAGTCCTCCTTGGTCTTCTAATAGTGGGTATATTTACCGCTAATAGTTTCTGAAGATTCGTGCTATCATTTAATTATCGAGCAGACATTACTCGATGCGTCTTCCTAATAGACGTATTTACTCCATCCCTTTCGAATCTCTGTCGTTACAGAGGTTCTTTTTTTCTATGTTTTCGACATATGTCGTTATGAATTTTCTCAATACGATACATATAGTCTTCGACCGACAAAAATGTTAATATATGGCTACATCTTTTCTTTTGACCTATATTCTTAGGTCTTTTTTTCTGACCGGTATCATATATCTGCGTTAGTTACCGCCTATCCTACCGATAACACACCTTGTTATATACATTCGTAGATTCCTAGATTCTTATCTCGTTATTTGAGTGTAAAATTTACGTCAGTAACCTTTTGTAACCTTGCGTTCTTGTTGACGTTCATTGACTCCGGTTACACTTCCGATGCTACACTCGACTCTCTGCTTAACGCCTTTTAGCGTGTGCATGACCGACTGTAAAACCGCTTGATCATCCTTTGCCTTACGTCGTTCTTTACGAATACGTTTCAGTTCTTTCAACATGTAATTACCACGTGCTGTAGTGAACGTCTCAATTTCAATAGTATGTAAAATATCTTGCTGCGCTATATCCGTTTGTGACCTGCGTATATTCGTTTGTTGCATGTCGGACTCTAACGATTCTAGTTCCGATAGGATACGTTGTAGTCGTTTCGTTACGTCTCTCATCGTAAACACCTCCTCTTAATTATCCTTTTATATTTTTCGTATTGTGCTCTACATAAAACTTAGTACTTTCCTTTGTTTATAAATCTATTTATCCTTATGAAACATTAATCAAAACCTTACAACTTCACTGACGCTCGTTGTATCTCATCATCTATTAGCGGAGTCCTTTTATAAAAGTAAGTACCTCAGGATATATTAATGATGGAAGGATATTTCGTTAGAAATAGACTTCAAGGTTTTAGCTCTTAATCTTTTTCTAGTTAAAAGATAGTTCTTGTTAAGAATTAGTTCTTGTTAGTGTGAACTACAACCATGTGTGGAAGTCGCCATATGTGGTCATACGTCACATGGACTGATAGATTCCGGTTCATTTCCGAATATTGTTAGCTGACTAATCGGTAGAATCGTATAAACCGTATTCTCCCATTGTTGTGTACGTTCGTGTCTACGTCTCTCTTTAACGACTAACGGCTTTCCATCCCAACGATATTCACATAGCTTTTTGATGCGTCTATTGGCGCTCTCACGGCTTATATTAAGTCGTTTTGCAATCATATCTTGCGTTGGATAACATTCGCCATCTTCATCCATGAATGAAGCTAATACGCAAAGAGTCGTCCATCTTTCCGGACCTAAGTCTGCTATTAAACCGGAGTGTACTGCGTCGACATACATCTTAAGGAAGATTCGTGTCTCTCGTTTTCCACTCGTAATTGAATATTCCGTTTGGGCTTCGATTGATACTAAGTTGCTATTTTCGCTCACTGTACTCACTCATTTCCACCTCCGTGTAATGCCTTGTGAACTCCTTACATTTACTATGACGCGGGACTTTTTAACCTCGCGCACTTTTCATAAATAAATTTCGGATTTATTTTTCTCATCGATTATATAAACGTTTAGGCTTTTGAAATTGAGCCAATGTTTTTACGTTTTTCTACCTTTTATACCCCTATACAATTTGTGACTTTAGTTTTAGAATACAAGTAATGGAAGATATAACCTCTTTCTTGTGACTTTTTAAAGGAGGACATAAGATTGAGTGGTACAGTAAGTAAAAATAAGGATACAGGTAAATGGGATTTTGTCTTCGCTATTAAAGATCCAATGACAGGCAAGCGTAAACAGATACGCCGTAGAGGTTTCGCTTCTAAAAGAGAAGCAAATGAAGAAATGACGCTCTTAAGGGCTGATTTTCTTAACGATGATTTTCTTAAGCTTTCCCATATGTCATACGAAGCATTTATGGAACAGTGGTTTAAAGAAAGGCAAAATCAGCTTCAAAAATGTACCTTTCGAGCAAATTACACGCATTACTTAAATATAATAAAACCTCGTCTCGGTCACTTGAGGATTCAAGACATTACAACAATGCATCTACAAAATTACATCAACACGTTAATAGAGGAAAATTATTACTCAAAAGGTACAATAAATTTAGCTTTCAGTTTTATAAGAACCTCTTTGAAAAGAGCGAAGGTACTTAAACTTATAAAGAATAACCCAGCAACCGATGTTGTTTTACCTAGAATAATTAAAACTGAAATGGAAGTATGGACGTTGAATCAGGTAAATTACTTTTTGAGTGGAAGTAAGACAATGGGGAACGCTACGAGATTTCGTATTAGCTTTTCAATAGCGATATTTACTGGAATGCGTCAAGGTGAGATTTTGGGGCTACGTTGGAAAGATATCGACTTTGAAAATAATAGAATTTTTGTCAGACAAACGTTGTCTGAGCGTGGGGAATTAAAATATGGAGCAAAGAATAAAACTAGTATACGTACAATTCATATTCCGAATATTTTAGTAGAAGAGTTAAGTACTCACCGTAAGTTCGTCGAATATGAAAAAGAAAAAGCCGGTGATAAATACACCGACTTAGACTTAGTTCTCCCCTCGAAATATGGAAAACCTTTAGATTCTCGAAGCATACGTAGATCATTTTACAATGTAACCGAAAAACTCGGCTTACCTAGAATAAGATTCCATGATTTACGACATACTCATGCTACGCTATTAATTCAACAAAACGTTAATGTAAAACTAATTTCAGAACGACTAGGTCACGCCGATATAGGTACGACATTAAATACGTACAGTCACGTGTTACCAGATATGCAACGTTCTGTAGCTGAAAAGCTCGACGAAGTCTTCGAAAAGTGTGACCGCTAGTGTGACTCGGGACTAAAATAACGTTCAAAACGCTAGTTAAATTAGAAGGGTGAAAAGTCCTATTTCACCACAAACCGCGTCTGACTACACCCATCCTTCTGCTTCGTTACTTCTAATACAGCCGGCATTGCGTTTTTCAGCTCTTGAACGTGTGAGATGACACCGATAAATCGGCCTGATTTTTGTAAGTCAATTAAGGCATCTACCGCTTTCGTTAACGATTCTTCATCTAATGAACCGAACCCTTCATCGATGAACATCGTTTCGATGGAAATACCGCCTTCATATGCTTGAATGACATCTGCCATTCCTAGCGCTAAGCAAAGTGATGCGTTAAATTTCTCTCCGCCGGATAATGTTTTTACATCGCGCGTTTGGCCAGTGTATGCATCGTACACGGAAATAGCTGTATAAAAGGCTTTGTGGAAGGTGTTTGGTACGGATTTTTGAACAAAGTGTGACCGCTAGTGTGACCGCTAACACGGTAAAATTTATATAATAAACCGTTACAAGACAAGGGTTTATATCTTCCATTAACTTAGCTTAGCGTAGGCTTCTCGCGCTTTTTATTTTTCCTAATTTCAGGTGTCTATGTCGTGACCACTAATGATAATCTAGGTCGCGCCCTTTTATATCACTGACCAACCATTTGTACGTCCACTTCCTTCTATATAATATATACAAGAGGTGATACATAGTGGCAAAGAGAATCGAAGTTAAGCTACGTGGCATATTAAAATCTCGCGGTATGGATTAGAAAGATTTAATCGATGATGAAAACGGATTGTCTACGCGGACAATAAGTGAACTAGCGAGCGGAAAAATGAAAAGATACCCGAAAGAAGTGCTAGAGAAGATTGCAGATAAATTAGATATTACCGATATGAATGAGTTACTATTAATTGTCGAAGATGAGGAGAATGCCGAATAATGATGTTCTTTTTATTTAGAAGAAACTTCCCAACGTTAGAAACTATGAAGAAGACCTATGATCATAATGATGCTTTTTTGAGAACTAAGATTAAGTTTCAAACTCATAAATCGCATTCTTTAGTTAGAAATTAGCTAAACAAATAGTTAATTAATCTTATTATTGATATACTGTAATTAAAAAACGTATTATTTGGAGGATTATTCTAATGAAATTTTCTGAACGAATGGGATTCGTTTCTGTAAATCAATTAATACAAATCGATTCCATGAACGAACCATTAAGAAACGGTTTATGGAATTCTTTTTATACTTTTATTTGGCGAACAGAGTATAAAAAACACAAAAACTCTAGGTCTAGTATGTCAGGAAAAGAAGGTTTAAAGAACTTAAATACAATAGCTGGCGCCTTATGGTATGACTTTTTCAAATTACCTCTTAGTAAAATACCTTCTAATCTGGATAATTTTTTTAAATATGTAGAAAATCAATATTTCGCTGCCGAATGGTACCAAGCATACGATTTCATCGAATATATAGCCCAAAGTTTCCCTTTTCTTGATGAATTTGAATCATTTAAAAAAGAATGTAATCGGATTTTAGAACAAGAAAAATCAGCCTATAGATTTACAAATAACACACTTACTCAAATTACTACTGAACAAGAGATTGAATCTATCGAAAAAGCGATTAACTCTAAAGGCACTAAGGCTTTTATAAGTATGCACATAGAACAAGCCTTACGTTTAATGGCTGATCGAAATAATCCTGACTATATTAATTCTATTAAAGAATCAATAAGCGCCGTTGAATCCATATGTAAGGTTATCATAGAAGACGAAAAAGGAACCCTAGGACAAGCTTTAAATAAGTTAGAACAAAAAGGAATAGTCATTCAGGATGCATTAAAAGAAGGATTCAAAAGAATATATTGGTATACAAGTGATAACGATGGTATTCGTCACGCTCATAAAGATGTACCAAATGTTTCTTATGAAGATGCTCAATTCATGCTTATAACTTGTTCCGCATTTTGTAATTACCTAACTGAAAAAGCAAATAAGGCTGGAATTGATATTTCTTAAATAAAACTTTATTAAATAAAAATCGACCGCCCGTAATAGGCGGTCTTTTCTACGTCTACTAATGTACGGTTACTAGCCTATAGTTACATAAGTCGGACTAGCCGTGATGTAATACGTACGCCCTTTCGAATTGTGCACGCGGTATTGAGGCGAACCGGTTATGTCGGCTTTAGCGTCGATACCTTACGTTTTTAGGTCATTTTTACTAGAGAATTATCAGCGAAATTGAGTATAAACATGCGAAGTAGTATAAATACATAAGAAAGAGCTATTACGTAAAAACACAACGAGTATACTGGTGATTTTAAGCCCCGTGTTTTAAAAATACTATACGCATGTTTTTTGCGCCTGGGCTTCAAGTCTCCGAAAAGAGAGCCTCCGGCATTCAAAAATCCAATCGGAGTCGCCCACTTTTTATACAAGGTTCTATTCATCAACTGTTTACATAATTGCCTCTATATGAAGTAACCATCGCTGTTATAAAAGTGTATAAACGCCGTCATCTCAGCATTTTTACTCTTTGCGATTACTGCATATGATTTATAACGCTTATGCATAAATATTACGTGTTGCTGTTATGTGGTTTGTACAGCGCTTGCATAACGAGATAATCTATACGATATACACGTGGAGTTCGAGAGGTGAACGTGCGACGGGAGCGTTTAAGTGGTAATATTTAGCGTGGTGTATAACGATAAAGCACACTTATTTGTTAACTTATGTTAAGTATACATGAAAAGAGACATGGACAATCTATGAGGCACAAAATCTAGTGATAAGGAATGATAGGGGAAGTAAGGAGAGTTTACAAAGATTTAAATGACTAAAATATATAACAAAAAGGAGAGCATTTTTTGAAAATGGCTCTCCAATTTATTAAATAATAGAAAATTTGTCTACATTAAATAACAACGGACTTCTCCTGTTGCTACTCCTCCTGTTAGGATAACGTCTATCTTAGAAATTCCTCCGTTCATTGCTATATGTCCATGCGACTCATACCCAAGAATCCTATTATCACCATGTCCGAAAATTGAACTCCCACTTCCAGTAATTTTATGAGCTCTTGAATTTACTGCGATAATATATTCAGCAGAAAAAGTTGCATCAAGGTGCCAACCACTTCGTCCAACATAAAATCCAGTTTCATCCCATTCTCCAGCACCGTAGTCGCCTCCCATATGTACAAAACTTCTGTAAGAGCTATTAGCCCCATTTAAACGCAGTAAAAGCCTACTGTCTCTACCTTGTCCATCTAGTTCCCCTTTAATTAAAAGCTTAATAAATCCATCACTAATTCCTTGCGTATTGCAGCTAATAACATTTTGTCTGTCAAAGCTAATTGTTGCAATTTCTTGTATCGCCATTTTACATACCTCCTTTAGATTATTTAGTATTAGGTTTTCCATTGAATTTAAACTTATACAAAATGATATTTTACAATTGAAACTTCTATTATCGTTAAAATCCGTAACAGTTCTTCTCCCTAACTCCCTATCCTAATCCCTCCTCCGTTTTATCAATAAGTTATCTCGCTATTTTCGTTTAAATTTAACGTTGGCCTTACTCCGTTCCCCAGTTACTCACTGATCCGTTTACCCATCGTTTACTCTACACTTAGTTAGCGGCAGTGATTACCGTCCTCCACCTATCGTAGCCAGTGGCGTTAATTTTCGTTTTTGCCCTTTACTTTAAAGGTTTTACGGTTTTTATCATGCCGAAGCGAAGTTAGGAAAACGGCTGGCAGGCGGGCTTGTCCCCTACGTCGCTACGTTAAAAAATAAACGAAGCACGTAAGAGAGACAAGTGTCTTATACGTTTCGTTTCATGCCTTGCTTTGTCAGTGTTCCGTATGTATAGACCCTATTCACTTGGCGACTTTCATCGCGCACGCCCTTCGCCTAAGACTTGTCCACTACACAAAGCCACCCCTGTGCGACAAGCTGAACGTGTTCCCGAGCACCTTAATGCTCATGGCTACCACCCGAGCCGTTATAGGCCGCTCTCGCCTACCCGCAACGCATGAATAGGAATACGTTACGGGGCGCTATCCTTGTAGAAGCATACTCAGTACTCCCCGCACGACCGATAGCAAGCCAACGTCAGTTTTTAGCGTGGTTTACAGGCAATTCCACGTTCGGAAATTACCTCCTCGTCTCCTAAAAAAGACAATAGGAAACTAAGCCCCGTGTACTCCGTTTTTAAAAACGAATGCTTACATGAGGCTAATTGGAGAATTTCCGCTATTCAATTGTCTTTCTATATACGTGAATTCACGTACTAAAGTACATAAGCAATAAACATATCAATAGCGTACAACGTACCGCCTACGCCAAACACTCCGTAATACCAAACACGATCAGATAACGTTTCAAGCCCAAAATAATCGTTTAGCTTTGCGAACATACTACGTTACCTCCTCCATCTTCGTTACGTAATAACTGAAACATATTAATAGTTGTTTTACTAATCGTCTGTTTCCTAATTGACGGTCCGGCTTTAAGTACTACGTAAGTAAATACGTAATAGTTAGCGTCTGTTTCGACGTAAACAATCGTATGTGCATAGCCTCCGACATTTAGGTTACGTACTTTAAACAGCAATACTCCGTTTTCTATCTCGTTTGAATCTACGCTACTAGTAATCTCATGTTGTAATCCTACGGGTAATTCCTCGAAAGTTATGAATTGAATAGCGTTCATTAACAATTTAAACTCATTCATTCCGTTCATCCCCTTTCACATTACGTATGTGTAATTCGTTATTAATGATTTCATCTTACACTTGTGTAATTCGCAAGTCAATAGTTATTGACGAAATAATTACGAAACTGTAAGATGTAACTAAGGATAATTAGGACGGAGGTACTACTATGAAGGTGACACCACGTTTGTCGGAGATTTTATCGGAACGTAACTTACGTCAAAAGGATTTAGCGGAGATGGCCGGTACGACAGAGGCTACAATTAGTCGATTCAGTCGCCAGTCTCGTTATGAAATCGAAACATTGATTCGTATTAGTAACGCGTTAGAATTGAAAATCGAAGATTTATTCGTTGTGGAGGACGCTAAGTAAAGCGTTCTTTTTTATGGAGAAATTTACCGTTTGCTTTGATATACTTGTATTAGAATATATTTAAACGGGAGTGAGCTAAATGGGGAAGAAATGTTTGAGTAGATTCGGAATAATCATTATCGGGGCATCACTTGCACTTGCTACTGGATGTACTCCACAAGATAAAGAAACGGCTGCGCAAGAACAAGCTCAAAAAGAGGAGCAAAAAGTACAGAAACAAGCCGAAAAAGAAGCAGAGAAGCAACGTAAGCAACAAGAGAAGGAAGAAAAAGAGGAGCAAAAACAGGCTGAAAAAGAACAGAAATCACAAGAGAAGGCTAAGAATGACGAGAAAAATAAAGAAGTGAAGTTCAAAGAAAGCATCGAGAAAACCGTTAAGAAGACCATTGGGAAAAGTGATGTTGAATCGATTGAAATAAATAAAAACTTCGACTTACCAGAACCGAACAATAAAGTCGTATTACTTAATTTAACAAATGCAACTGATAAAATTCTTGTGTGGAATGATACAACTAATATATTAAAAGAACTGGCTAAAGAAAAAGAAATTCAGAAAGTCATCTTTGTCTGGAAAGCCGAACTTACAGATACATATGGAAACAAAAAAACTGATCCCGTCGTGAAAATGAATATTGATCGTGAAACAATAGATAAGATTAATTTCGATAACTTCTTATATAAAAACCTACCTACCGTTGTTAGTGATTATTGGCAACATCCTGCTTTAGCAAAATAAACAAAGAAAACCGCCCTTCACAGGCGGTTTTCTTTTCGTATTCATCCCGCTTCCATCTCGTCCAGCACATGCGTCTTCAGGTGTAAATACGCGGATATCTCCTCTTTCGTCACCCCTCTATCGGCGCACACTCCGTCTAGCAATACCCATTTGGAATCTCCTACGTAATCTAAAAAACGCTTCTTATCTTCGGCTACTACCAACATCATGGCTAACTCTTCCGTACTTGTTATCGCACGTTTCCGTCCTAGTTCATCGATATAGAATACCGACATTTCGTTATCTGAGCGATATACCTCAAATTGATACGTCTGTTTCCCTCGCCTCACCTCGGATACCACTTCGACTTTTCGTAACCTGGCATAGATATTTCGTATAGGGTACGTGTCATATTTCGGATCCTTTTTCGTTATGTAATAATTACACAACTAATTTTAGCAGAGTACCGTTAAGTAGCCGTTAAGTCAGTATAAAGGATTTTAGCGTACGTTTACTCTACGTCAATGATATTGATAAATTTAAATGTACGTTTGTTACGAAAAGCATCCGTACAAATAACGTATTTTTAAAAGACTTTTTAAGAAGATATTAGATAAGATTATTTTTCAATACTGTCTAAAATTTAAATTATTATTACTTAAATATCTTTATATAAAACACATGGAAATATTTACTTCGGTTCAAAAACGTTATATTATTATATTTATTAATTATGTATTTTAAATTTTAAAAGGAGCTGAAGTTTTGATTAAAACTAGAACTGTCATATTAGTTGTCTTTATAGCTATAATTTTTTGTTTCTCTATTAAAGTAATATTCGGTGATAAACCGGCATCGAATACAGAGTCATCTACTAAAGTTAAAGATGCTACCTCTGAACCACAAAAAGAAAAACTGTCCGCACAACTAGATACGTTAGATTATAATAAGGAGACAAACAAACTCAAATTATCTTTAACTACCAATATTCCTGATTCTACAAAAGCAACCATAAAAGTATACAGTTCAAAAAAATCAGATGAATACAATTATACCGCTACAAGTAGTGAGGTATTTAAAGATGGCAAATTACAAACAACTATTTCCCCGTCACAAATTGTCGAAAACGGACAATACTATGTGAAAATACTTATTGATGTTTCAACTGCAGAATATACTTCTACAAATAAACATCTCATTGATAAACTTGGAAGTAAATATGAAGTAGAAAAACAATATAGCGGAGATACATTAGTAAAAATTCACAATATTTCTTACGATAAATATAAAATTGATATTGACACAAAAAATATAATATCTATTGAAAACGGCTTTTCTGAACAAGAAGCGCAACAAGAACGAGCTAAAATAAAAAAAGAACAAGAACAACGCGAACAACAAGCAGTACAACAGCCTAAACAAAATGAAGTTCAAACTACAACTGTTGATGCAAACAGTAAGGGTGAAGCGTGGCTTAAGTTATCCGAAGCAGAGAAACGAAAATTAACAAACCGACTAATCAGTAACTGGAAGTCTAATGGCTACACAGTTACAGTTGATGCTGATTGGTTTATGGGAGCTTTAGATGCATTCTATGGAACCCCAGAAACAAACGTAAATACAATCGGGGATGCTATGACCTTATCTGGTGTCGCTGGCGGAGTAGTAAAAAAATAAAAAAAATTCGACCGCCTGTAATAGGCGGTCTTTTCTACGTTCAATAAACACACATGTTACTTCACATTCACATACGTTGGACTAGCCGTAATGTGGTACGTATTCCCTTTCGAATTGTGTGCCTTATACTGCGGATAGCCGTTTACATCAACTTTAGCATCGATAGTAAAGCCGAGTCCTGCGTCAACAGTGCCTGCTAGATATGATTTATTCCACGTAGCTTTCGTATAGAAGTTTAGATCGTTTACTTTCGATACGACACGTTTACCTACTACATTATTATTTACCGATACATTACCTTTATTATAACGAATATAAGACGAATCATACTTGATCCACTGGTCGCCACCTAAGTTTAACCATTTACCGTTAGGTCCGTTAGACTCAGCGAACACTTTATACGCTTCGCCTTGTTTTAATTTACGAATCACACTGTAATTAGTACCAGGACCTTTTCGTAAATTAACGTTAGTCCCATCGACGTAGGTAACGCCGTTAGAGGGTGTTGCAGAAACATTAGGCTTTTCTACCTCAGGCTTAGTTGGTTTTTCCGGTACTACGACGGATACTTCACCGTTATCGTACACGCGTTTCACGTCAGCTCGTAATTGAGCGATAGATACACCGTGAGAAGCTAAATATGCACGTGGGTCTTCGTGATCAGTACCGCCTAGTTTTTTCGTTACATCTTCGTGAGTCCAAAGACCTTGTTCGACTGTTAATCCGTTGTCTTTTAAAATCTTCGCTAGTAATTTAACGTAACGATCATACGATGATTTAAATTTCGCTGGATTACTAGATTCAGAAAGCTCAACGTGAACAAATCGTTTATTTGCCGCTGAACCCGCTCCGTATGCAACGTACTTCGTATCAGCGATTTGAATCGTTTCGTTCCAGTCTACCGCAAAGTGAACGAAAGCATTTCGCCAAGTCCTAGCTTCATAGTTTCGGATATTAATAGCGGGCGCTTCCGGAGTTGCTGTCGAATGGGCTACGACACCTTCATATGCACCTACTCCATAGCGATAAGATTGCTTAGGTAATTCCGGAATGAGCATACGGTTAATCGATTCGGCAAACGCCCCACCCATGAATGAAAAAAAGACTACCATTACGGTAGCCATAGAGATTAATAGTTTGTTAATACGTTTCACTTTACGTCCTCCTTCGTATTTAAAATCTGTTTGATTTCCGTTACATCTTTCGATAGCGAACCGAATGCTGAGGCTTGCGTTTCGATTACCTCTTGGTTTCTCTCGATTACCGCTTGATATTTACCTTCGCGCTCCTTACTTTCTTTACGTGAATCGAAAAATAACCAAACAAAAAGGACTGCTAAGAGTCCTTGTGATAACGCTAATTTAAAAATTTCTTCCGGCATAAACATCGTCATCCTCCTTTATAGGCGATTAAAAAAGACCAGCTTACGGCTGCTCCCTTTCCGTTATATTTTCAGTTGTTTG
>Ga0102589_1000676_pt1 | contig 61457 bp, 60 predicted proteins | sample AraplaMF_Col_mLB_FD_76858 | JGI IMG/M metagenome (GOLD analysis project Ga0102589, IMG submission 76858) | Arabidopsis root microbial communities from the University of North Carolina, USA - plate scrape MF_Col_mLB | ecosystem: Host-associated > Plants > Roots > Endosphere | place: USA...
CGCCGACGTTGACGCTGGCCGTGCTGCCGAACAGCACGCCGTTGGGGTTCAGGATCCAGACCTGGCCGTTGGCGCTGAGGCTGCCGTTGATCACCGAGGATTCGGGGCCGATGACGCGGTTCAGCGCAATGGCGCTGGCGCCGGGCTGCACGAAGTTGACGCGCTCGCCGGCGGCGATGCCGAAGCTGGCCCAGTTGATGGCCAGGTTCTGGCTGCCCTGGGTGATGGTGGTGGTGGCGCCGCTCTGGCTGATGCTGCCGCTGCCGGCGCTCACGCTGCCGCCGCTGGGGCCAGCCCACGCGCCGCTGGCCAGCAGCGTCCCGCAGAGCGCCACGACGGCGGCGACACGGACGGACGACCTGCCGCGTCCCTTGGCGGTCTCGGGGGCGGGCACGCAGTGTGCAGCGTCGCTCCAGACGAGGCGGTAGGCGTGGTTCATGGAGAAATGGCCCCTGTTTTTTGCATGAAAAAAATGCATGGTGCACAGGGCGTACCGGGCCGCATATAGTCAATATTGACTGATTGAAACTTATTGCAACCGATGTTTTAATTTGCGCATGTCGCTCATGCATTTGCTGCTCATCGACGACCACGCGCTTTTCCGCTCGGGTCTGCGTCTGGTCTTGCTGCAGGGCATGGCCGACGTCGAGGTATTGGAGGCAGCATCCCTGGAGCAAGCCGTGCGCACGACGAACGAGCCTCCCGCGCTGGTGCTGCTCGACATCCAGCTGCAGGGTGTCAACGGACTGGAGGGGCTGGGGCTGCTTCGGCAGCGCTGGCCACAGGTGCCGGTGGTGATGCTGTCCTCCATCGCGACGCCCGACACCATCGCCCAGGCTCTGGCACGCGGCGCGGCGGCTTTCGTCTCCAAGGGCGATACCCCGGACAAGATCATCGCGGTGATTCGCCACACCCTGGGGCATCTGCAGCAGACGCCCCTCGCCGGCAGCGCCCAGGCAAAGCCCGGCGTGCCCCGGCTGACCCCCCGCCAATGCGAGGTGCTGGACCTGCTGTGCGAGGGTCTGCCCAACAAGCTCATTGCCCGGCGCCTGCAGGTGTCGGAGTTCACCGTGCGCGGGCATGTGCAGGCGGTCCTGGGCTTGCTGGGGGTCAACAGCCGCTCGCAGGCCACGTTTGCGGCACGCCAAAACGGGCTGATTGGTTAACAGCACTGACGCAACGCGCCCTGTCCGCCCGAGGGTGGACAGGGCGCGCTGCGTCAACCCATCCTCAACGTGAAACAACGCAGGCGCTGGTCGTTTCCGAAGGCTGCCTCAATGAACCCGTCTCCCGCTCCTGCGCCCCTGTCTTCCAAGGCCGAATCCCAGATCCAGCTGCACCAGTTCATCACGTTGCAGAGCAACGTGCCGTTCATCGTCCTCGGCAGTCTGTTGGTGGCCACTGCCCTGCTGTGGGTGATGCACGAGGTTCTTCCTTTGGCCGTGCTGCTGGTGTGGAGCGGGTTGCTGCTTGGGCACGCGTTGGTGCGCCTGGCATGCTGGTGGTGGCTGCGGCACCAGACCGTGACGGAAGCGGAGGTGAGCCGTCGGATTCATCTGCACACGGTCCTGTCGCTCGCCTCGGGGTTGCTGTGGGGTGGTGGTGCGCTGTGCCTGCTCCAATACGGCGAAGTCGAGCACCGCTTGCTGGTCACCCTCATGCTGGCCGGCATGGTCTCGAGTTCCCTGATTTCGCAGACGATCCATCTGCCGACCTTCCATGGCTTTTTCCTGCCCTGCGCGGTGAGTGCCGTCGCGGGCAACCTGATGCTTGGCAATCGCTTGTACCAGGCCGTCGGCCTGACGATTTTTGCCTATTCGCTGCTGGCGGTGCGCTTTGCCCGGACGCTCAACGACAAGCTGACCGAATCGTTGCGGGCCCGCTTCCAGATTGCCGACCTGGCCGAACGCCTGCATGTCCAGAAGGAAGCGGCCGAACTGGCCAACCTGGCCAAGTCGCGTTTCCTGGCCGCCGCCAGCCACGACTTGCGCCAACCCATCCACGCCCAAGGCCTGTTTCTGGACGTGCTGTCGCGCACCCCGCTGTCAACGTATCAAAGCGAGGTGTTGGTCAGCACCCGGTCGGCTTGGCGCGCCTCCAGCGACATGCTCAACACCCTGCTGGACTTTTCGCGCATCGAAGCCGGCGTCGTGCAGCCCCAGATACAACCCTTTCTCCTGCAAGACCTGCTGTACCAGATCGAGAACGACTTCGCTCCGCTGGCCGATGCCAAAGGGCTAGTCTACCGCTCGCGGGAAACCCGGCTTGCCGTGCAATCCGATGCCATCCTGGTCGGCATGGTGGTGCGCAACCTGGTCTCCAACGCCATCCGCTATACCCAGCGCGGCGGCCTGCTGATTACCTGCCGAAAACGTCGGCACACCGTGAGGATCGAGGTGTGGGACACCGGTATCGGCATCGCACCAGCCGACCAGCAAGCCATCTTTCGGGAGTTTCACCAACTGGGCAACCCTGAACGCGACCGGCACAAGGGCCTGGGGCTCGGCCTGGCCATTGCCGATGGACTGGCGAAGTCGATGGGCCATGGGCTCACGCTGTCGTCCAAGCCCGAGCGGGGCAGCGTGTTCCGGCTGGAGCTCCCCCTGTCGGTAGCACCCGTGCCACCCCCGCTCCAAAAGGGGCCGCAGTTGCAACCCATGCGGGTACTGGTGATCGACGACGATGCCACGGTGCGCAGCGCCATGGTGCACCTGCTGCAAAGTTGGGGCTGCCCCTGTGACAGCGCCGAATCCCTGGAGGAAGCCCTGCCGCTGGCCCTGCAGAATCCCCCTGCGTGCATCATCAGCGACTATCGACTGCGTGGGCCGCGCACCGGTGCTCACGCCATCACGGAATTGCGTCAGCAATTGCATCGACAGGGGGGCCGTCATACACCCGCCCTCATCATCACCGGGGACACGGCCCCAGAGCGCCTGCGCGAAGCCCTGGCCAGCGGTATTCCACTGCTGCACAAGCCGATCTCACCCGAGCAACTGTACCGGGCGCTGGTGGCGTTGCAGACCGACGAGCAGTCGCGTTAGACCGGGCACACCCCTTGCTGCAAGGCATGGTCAGGCGCGGCAAATCAACAGAAAAAGCGGGCCCCTAGAATGATTCCGCCCTTCACCCCCAACCCATTCGAGGCAGCAGCAATTCATGAGCTCCATCAATTTCATCGGCGGCGAAAAAGGCGGAGTCGGCAAGTCGGTCACGGCGCGCGTGCTGGCGCAGTACTTCATCGACCGCAGCCGCCCTTTCACCGGCTTCGACACCGACCGTTCGCACAGTTCGTTCACCCGCTTCTATGAAGGCTTCGCCTCGCCCGTGGTGGTCGACAGCTACGAAGGGCTCGACACGGTCGTGAACGGCTTCGAAACCCATCCGAAGCAGAGCGTGATCGTCGACCTGGCAGCCCAGACGCTGACGCCGCTGTCGCGCTGGATCAAGGAGTCGGACCTGTTCGACGTGTTCGCCGAGATCGGCGTGACCGTCAACTTCTGGCACGTGCTCGACGACGGCAAGGACTCGACCGACCTGCTCGGCACGCTGATCGACACCTTCGGCAACCGGCCCAACTACATCGTGGTGCAGAACTACGGACGTGGCAGCGACTTCGGCATGCTGCTGGCGTCGCAGTCGCTCTCCAAGGCGAATGCGAACGGTGCGCGGGTGATTGCATTGCCGCGTTTGCACGAAGCCAGCATGCGGAAGATCGATGCGCAGAACACCAGCTTCTGGAAGGCCGTGAACGACCGTGAAGGGGCGCATGCCTTGGGCCTGCTCGAACGCCAGCGCGTGAAATCGTGGCTCGCGACGGCCTACGCCGCGTTCGATACGCTGCCGCTGTAACCCCTCGGGACCTTTGGCGGAGGGCGCCCGGCACAGCCCGGTCGCCCCCGAAAAACTCAGATCATCCCGCCATTGATGGAAATCACCTGCCCGGTGATGTAGCCAGCCTCGTCGCTGGCCAGGAAGGCGGCCAGCGCAGCCACTTCCTGGGGCGTCCCCGCGCGCTTCACGGGCACCATCTGGTTGATGACGGCGGGATCGAAAACAGCATCCGCCATCGGCGAGGCAATGATCCCCGGCGCGATCGCATTGACCGTCACGCCCCGCGACGCCACTTCGAGCGACAGCGCCTTGGTCGCGCTGTTGAGCGCGCCCTTGGCGGCGGCGTAGTTGACCTGCCCGCGATTGCCCGTCAGCGCGGACACCGAGGAGATGTTCAGGATGCGCCCCCAGCGGGTGCGCATCATCGGCAACAGCAAAGGCTGCGTCACACGGAAGAATCCGTTGAGCGACACGTCGATCACCTTGTGCCACTGCTCGGCACGCATGCCCGGCAACACGGCGTCGTCATGCACGCCGGCGTTGTTCACGAGCACCTGGATCGCCCCGCCTTCCAGCATGCGCGCACAAGCGGCCGCCGAGGCTTCGTCGCTGCGCAGATCGAACACATGGCACTCCGCCTTGCCGCCCGCCGCCGTGATGGAAGCCGCCAGCTGCTCGACCGCTTCCGGCCGCGAATTGGCATGCAACAGCACCGTGGCGCCATCCCGCGCAAAACGTTCGGCCATGGCGGCACCGAGCGCGCCGCTGGCGCCCGTGATCAGCGCGCGTTTTCCTTCGAGACTCATGATGACGCGCTTTCTGTTGCCGCCAGCGGCGTGTTCAGGACCACCACGGCCCGGCCCTCGGCCAGCATGCGGCCATCGTCCGCCTTGACCGCGAATTCGTAAAGGATCTGCCGCTCATCGCCCGACAGGCGCCTGGCCTGCACCTGCAATGCCCCTTCGATGTCGTCGAGCCGCGCGACGGCCAGCCGCACATTGCGCGCGCTCGCGAGAAAGCCGGCCGATGGCGTGCTGCCCTCGGCGGCCAGCAACCCGCCATGCAGTGCCATGGCCTGCGCCGCGTATTCGATGGCATTCGGAGCCAGCAATCCGCCCGCCGTTCGCAGCGGGTTGTCCGCCAGCCTGTGCGTCGTCGTGCTGCATTGGATCGCCTTAGCGTCCCAGCTTTCGAGCCGTTCCAGCAGGCACATGCTGCCGCTGTGCGGAATGCGCCGGGCAATGCCCGCGCGGTCGAGCGTTTGCGGCGCCGTCAAGCAGCGGCCTCCAGATCGGCCACCAGCAGCACATTGGCAAAGGGCGTGCCTTCGCTCATCGGGATGCTTTGCACGCGAAAACCCAGGCGCTGCAGCAACGCCGTCCATTCGGCCAGCGGGCGGCCCCAGGTGGGCGAGACCTTGTGGCCGCGGATGCGCGTCACCGTGCGATCGACCCACTGGCTGATCGCGAAACCGCGTCGGCTCGATGCATCGCCCACCCGCAGCAGCAAACGAGCTTGCAGGCGGCCGCCGCGCCGCAGCGCATCGCGCACACGCTGCAGCACGCCCTCCTGCGCCTCGAGGTTCACGTAGTGCAGCACATCGAGGATCACGACCAGATCGCAATCCGGCAAGGCGGCCGAACACATGTCGGCGCACACCAGCCGCGGCGGCGGCTGCAGGTGGCCGATGGAGGCTTCGGCGCGCGCCACGTCCTTCGGCATCAATTCGATGCCCGTGTAGTCGGCGGCGGCCGGCGTGGCCGACCACGAAGACGGCCAGCGCCCCATCTTCTGCATGGCGCTCATCGACGCCAGCAGGCTCGCAAAAAGCCCCTGCCCGCAACCGATATCGACCACGCGGCGATGCTGCGCATCGATCAGCCCGCGTTCGAGCAGTCCGCGAAACACCGGGTCGCGCCCCAGCTTGCCGCGCGCGAAATGCCAGGCGAAGCTGCCGCCCTTCTTGTAGGGAACGGTCGCGGCTTCGTGCAGCTCGCGCCACGCATTGTCCGTGGACGGCGGCGACATCACTGCACTCATTGAATGACCTCCGCGCTACGCGCTGCGGCATTCGCCTTGGGAGCGGCCCGGCGGCTCATGATTTCAGTCCTTCGGGCAAGGTCACGGCACGCAATCCATCGGCGCGCAGTCGTTCGAGCAACAAGGGCAGTACCTCCAGCAAAACGGGTTTTCCTTCGGCGGTGCGCGCAGCATTGCCGTCGTGCAGCAACAGGATGTCGCGGGCCTGCAGGTTGCGGGCGAGGCGCGCCATCACCTTGGCGGGGTCGCCCTCGCGCGTGTCGAAGCCGCGGCGCGTCCAGCTCACGAGCGACAGGCCCAGGCGGTGCAGCACGGGTTCGAGAAAGGGGTTGCGCAAGCCGGCCGGTGCGCGGAAGCAGGTCGGGCGCTGGCCCGTGACCTCGACCAGGATGTCCTGCGCCCGGGCGATCTCGCTGGCGAAGCCGCGCGGCCCCAGGAAAGAGAAGTTGTGCCGGTGCCGCGCCGTGTGGTTCTGGATGCTGTGACCCCGCGCGACGATCTCGCGCGCCAGGGCCGGGTGCGCCAGCACGCGTTCGGCGATGCAGAAGAAGGTGGCGCGCTGGCCGTGCGCGTCCAGCAGATCGAGCACCCGAGGCGTGACATCCGGTTCCGGCCCGTCGTCGATGGTGATCGCCACTTCGCGCCGAGCGGCCGCCGCCTCGGGCAGGCGCGTGACATTGGGTCCCAGCAGGTTGCTGCGCGGCGTCAGCCCGGCGCCGGTGATCAGCGCGTGGTTGAGCACGATGGCGCCAATTGCCCAGGGCCACGCGCCCGGCACCAGCACGCCCGCGCCGATGGCCGCCACGTGCCAGGCCGCGCTGGCGCGCATGGCCGGCGGCCAGGGCCAGGATTCGGTCGGGGCGGATGCAGTGAACATGGGAACGGATTTTCCCATCAGCCGTGCTGCGCCGAAGGCGGCGGCGCCACATGCCGCGCGAATGCGGCCGACAGCAGCAACGCCAGCAAGGCGCCCGGCGCGACCACGCGGCCGATCGACGACAGCGCCGGAATGTCCGAAATCGCGATCAAGCCGAAGGACACCACCGTCGTCAGGTTGGCCAGCATCAGCGAGGCCAGCGTGTCTGCATCCGCCCGCCCTGTCGTGCGCAGCTGGTCGAAGAACAGCGCGTAGTTGGAGCCGACCGCGACGATCAGCAGCAACCCCACCAGATGCAGGATGCCGAGCGCGGCCTGCGCCAGCGCCATGCCGCCGAGCGTGAGCACCACCGCGAACAGCAGCGGCTGGCACACCGCCAGCAGCCGCCGCCACGAGCGCAGGTAGAGGCCGAGCAGCACCACCACCGCCAGTGCACCGAGCAGCACCTGCACGAAGGCCTCGTGCAGATAGCGCTGGTACAGACCCGCGAGTTCGCGGCCGACGTCGACCACCTGCACTTCGGGCACGCCGGCCAGCGCGGCTTCGAGCCGCCCCTGGTCGAACTTCGTGCCGGGGTGCAACACGAGCAGCGTGGACCACCCGCCGCCCGGGCGCTGGTACATCAGGGTGTTCACCACCGAACCGAGCGGGCCGCCGGCCAGATCGGCGCGCTGCAAAGGCGCCAGCTTGCGCGCTGCCTCGACGTCCGCCAGGAAAGGCCCGAGCCGCGAGGCCGGCAGCGGCAAGCCCCGAGTGGCTTCGGCCAGGCTGGCCCGCAGTGTGGCTGCGTCGGGCAGGCTCGCGATCCGCGCTGTTTGCGCGGCCACGCTGGGCAGCACGCGCGTCACCGTCTCGTAGCCGACGAGCTCGCCCTTGTCCACCAGCGCATCGAGCCGGGCTGCCGCCGCTTCGGTGTTGCGCAGCGCGGCCTGCTCGTCGTCGCCGTAAGCCACCACCAGCACGCCGCCGTCGCTGGTGCCGATGTCGTTGCGCAGCATCTCGTCCAGCTGCTGGGCGGACTTGGGCACCGGGCTCATCGCGCCCAGATCGGCGCGCCACAGATGGCCGCCCTGCCACAGCACCAGCCCCAGCGCGGCAACGCCGAGCGCAGCCAGCGGCCAGCGCAGGCGCGGCAGGCCGCGCACCAGCATGCCGGCGGCCTGTGCCATGTACCTGCGCATGCCCATGCCTGTCGCGCCGTCGGGGGCGAGCATCGGCAGCACATGGCGCGTGGCCAGCGCGGCGGCGACCAGCCCGGCGATGGAGAAAACGCCCAGCTGCGCCAGCCCCGGAAAGCCCGAAAACACCAGCGCCGCGAAGCCGCACACCGAGGTCAGCAGCCCGAGCCGCACGGTGGGCCAGTTCAGGTCGCGCCAGCGCTGCCAGCCGGTGCCGGCCACCGCAGCGCCCCGCGCCTGGATCAGGTAGTAGATGGCGTAGTCGACCGTCTCGCCGATCAGCGTGCTGCCGAAGCCCAGCGTGAGGCCATGCACCGAGCCGAACACGAGGCTCACGGTGGCGGTGCCGATCACCACGCCCGTGGCCACCGGCAGAAAAGCGATGACCAACGCGCGCGGCGACGCAAAGGCCAGCAGCAGCAAACCGCCCATCACGATGCCGCCCACGATCGCGAGGTGAATGGCTTCGGTCTTGATCTTGTCGCGGCTCATCACCGAGAACACCGGCGGCCCGCTCAGCAGCAGCTTCGGCCCGGCTTCGCCCATGCCGCGCGTGGCGGCGTCGAAGGCGGCTCGCACGCGTGCGATGGCCACGGCCTGGGCATCCAGGTCGCTGCCGGCGGCGCGCGTGGTGGCAATCATGAGCGCGCGCGGCGCGGTGCGCGACATCCAGACGCCGTCCTCGCTGCGCGGCGCACTCGCCGGCACCAGCTCCATCGCGATGCGCTGGGTCTCGCCGGTCGGGTCGCGGTCGAGGAATGGCTTGATCACGTTGCCCGCGGGCGTGCCGAGCATCGACAGCGTTTCGTTGATCGCGTCGCGCAGCCCGGCGCTGGTGAACTGCCCGGGCGCGACGCCCGGCGACAGCTGGTAGCGGTGCTCGAACACCCAGGTGCCGGCCTCGCTCCAGTCGCCGACGTCGCCGTTCTGGATCAGGTCGAAAAGCTGGCTCTCGCGCATCGCCTTGCCGACCGCGCGCGAAACCGCGGCGCGCTGCTCGACGCTGCTGCCGCCTTCGATCCCCAGCATCAGCGTGCGCGAGGCGACGCCGCTTTGCAGTTGCTCGATCAGCACGCGCTGGCGCAGGTCCGGGCTCTTGGGCAGGAAGGCCGACAGGTCGGCGCCGATCTGCGTGCGCGCGATGACCAGGGCACCGCACAGCAGCACCAGCAGCCATGCCACCAGCACGACCGCCCTGCGCTGCCAGCTCGGCGGGCCGTCCGCCTGCGGCGCCGTCACGGCGTGGTGCGTCCGGCCGCGCCGGACGGGGCCGCGTTGGCCGGTACCGCGGCGGGTGCGTTGGGCGAGATGCTCATGGCCGAGCGGTCACCGCCGACGAACTCCATTTCGAGGCCCACCACATCGCTCGCGCGGCCGCTGATGCGGATGCTGCGCACCTGCGCGGCCAGCCGGCTGTCGATGGGCACCAGGTCGAGCGTCCATTTGGCCGAAGAGCCCGACACCGCGCTCTTGAAGTAGCGCTGCAGCGTGGCGCCGTCGCCGCTCAGCGTGCCGCGCATGGCCTCCACCAGGCCGAGCAGCTCGGGCATGCTGTCGAGCGCCAGCGTGCGGGTGCGTCCGCCGCGCGACAGCGTCAGCGTGTTGCCTTCGACCGCCATGGTCTCGATGCGCGGCGAGAGCGTGCGGCGCACCAGCTTGTCGGGCGCATCGAAGCTCAGCGTGCCGCTGGCATCGAGCGGGCCCTCGAGGCCGTGCACGAAGCGTTGTTCGGTGAAGCGGGCCTCGCCGCTCTTCTGCCTGGCCAGCAGGCCCATCAGTTCGGGCAGGTCGAAAGCCCACGCTGGTGCGGCGCAGAAAGCCAACGCCAGCACGAGCGCCCTGCAAGGCCGGTCAAGCCACATCTTCGAGCCAGAAATCATGAAAATTGAACCAGTTGTACGGATACGCGCGACACAACGCCTCCAGGCGTGCGACATAGGCTTCGACCGCGGCGCGGATGCGGCGTTCCCGCTCCGCGGCATCGGCCACCGGTTCGCCGAAGTCGACCAGCGGGTCGAACCGGACATCGTAGCGCGCACCGCCGCCATAGAGTCCCGCCATGAAGAACACCTTGCGGCGCAGCAGGGCCGCGAGGCGGAAGGGCCCGTCGTTGAAGCTGGCGGGCTGCCCGAGAAACGGCAGCACGATGTTGTTGCCGCGATGGTGCGACGGCCGGTCGCCGCTGCCCGGCAGCGTGCGGTCGGCCAGCATGCCGCCCAGGCCGCCGCCATCGAGCCAGTCGCGCAGCGCGAGCATCGAATTCGGCCGGCCGAGCGCGATCACATGGGGCCGGAATTCGGGCAGCGCGATGGTGTCGAGGACGGCCGTGATGCGCTGTGCGTTGTCCGGGTACATCAGCATCGCCAGACGCAGGCCGTGCTGGTGCGTCTGCTGCCTGCAGGCGCCCAGCACTTCGAAGCTGCCCACGTGGGCGCCGAGGAGAAAGGCGCCCCGCCCTTCGGCGGCCTCGGCCTCGAGCGGGACATTGCCTTCGATCTTCAGCTTGAAGAGGTCCATGCGCCCGCGCAGGAAGTACACGCGGTCGAGCACCGTCGAGGAAAAGGCGTGCAGCAGCCGATAACCGTCGATCCAGCCCGCGTGCGGGCCGATGGCCCGGAACAGGTAGTGCTTGATGTGCCGGCGCTGTGCAGGCGCAAACAGCAGGAAGTAGAGACTGATCGGCGGCAGCAGCAGGCGCGTGATGTGGCGCCCGCACACCAGGGCCATCAGGCAGATGAAGCGCAAGGCCAGCATGTTGCTGCGCTCGGGCGCGCGGGCCCAGTCACCCTGCTGCTGTGTGGTCCGGGCATTTGCGGCTGCCTCGTGGACCGCGCGCGTCTCGGCGTCGGTGTGTTTCATCACGCCGACTCTTGCACGGCCGTCCAGCGGCCGCTGACAGCCACCACGCCGTCGCAACGCACGTCGAAACGCACGCCGCGACCGGTCCCGGCTTCCGGATGCAGCTCGATGGAGAGCATGCTGCCGGGACGCACCGGCGCCAGGAACTTGGCCGCCGCGAGCGTCGGGGTCGCACCGAGCCGCGCGACCAGGGCCGGTACGCGCTGGATGGCTTCCATGACCTCGGCCAGCACCAGCGCGCCGGGAAGCAGGGGTTGACCGGGGAAATGGCCGGCCAGGGAGGGATGGTCGGCAGGCACCTTGTGGGCGATCTGCACCGGCGTGTCGTCCTCCGCGAGCTGCGCCAGCGCGAATTCGCGCAGTGCGCGCACCGTGAGCTTGCCCGTGCCTTCGCGCGGAAAGGCTTTCACCTGCACCACGCGGCGCGGCACGAACACCGGCTCGAGGCGCTGTCGCAGCGCAGCAACGATGGCGCCCGCGGTCAAGGTGGGCGCAACCACGAAAGCCACCGGCCGCACCACGCCGTCGGCCACTTCGTCGGGCAGCCAGAAAGCGCCGTCATCGACGCCGGCGATGCTGTTGAGGTGGTAGTTCAGGTGCGCCAGCGAACTGCGCCGGCCCGCCACATGGATCAGGTCGTTTGCGCGGCCGAACAGCCGGAAGCGGCGTTCGTCGAGCAGCTCGAGCACGTCGGCCATGGGCGTCGGCTGGGGCAGGAAGTCGCCGTCGAAGATGAAGCGCTCCGGCCCGTCGCCCTCGCCCGGCTCGGCGTGCACGCGGATCTGGCCGAAGGTTTCCCAGACTTCGCTCTCGGTCGTGCGGCGGGTGGCGACCTGGCCCGATTCGGTGCTGCCGTAGATTTCGAGCAGCACGCCGCCCGTGGCCTGCTCCGCCTGGGCCGCGAGCTGCGGCGACAGCGGCGCGGTGGCCGAAAGAATCAGGTCCACCGGCGGCAGCTCGATACCCGACAGCAGCAGCGTCTTGAGGTGGAACGGCGTGGTCACCAGCGCGCGCGGGCGCGGCACCGAAGCCAGCGTCTGCGCCACGTCGGCCGGGAAGAACGGCCGCCCGCTTTCGAAGGCGGCGCCGCCCAGCATGGCCAGCAGCACCGACGACTCCAGCCCGTAGCTGTGCTGCACCGGCACGGTCGCGACCAGCGTGAGGCCTTCGAGCGAGGGGCGCTCGAGCACCCGGCACAGCCGTTCGACCGCGACCGCGACGTCGCCCACCAGCGTGCGCCACGTCTTGGCATGCGGCTGCGGCACGCCGGTGGAGCCGGAAGTGAGCAGGCTGGCCGCATGCATCGCGCCGTCGAACGCCGGCACGGCCGCGTCCGCATCGGCGGCACCGGCTTCGGGGCCCGGGCTGTTTTCAATCAGCACGCGCTGCATGCCGGGCGTCTGGAGCTTCGGGTCGTCGGTGAGCGCGAAAAGGCCGGTGCCGCCGGATTCGAGCAGGCGGGCCAGCGTGTCGGGCCGCGCGTCGGGCGGCAGCAGGCTCGCATGGCCGCGCACCAGTGCCGCTGCCAGGCTCACGGCGAAGGCATAGCGATCGACGCACAGGTTGACTGCGGCCCCCTCGGCCGGCAGCACCGGTGCAAAGCGGGCGACGTCGGCCAGGAACTGGCGGGTGCTCACGGGCACGCCGGCGCGCCAGGCCAGAGGAGCGTCGGGGTCGCGGTCCGCGAGCAGCGGCAGGAAACGGGTGTCTGTCGTCACGCGGTCGGCGCCTGTGTCATCGGGGGCCGGCGCCGTGGTCGGCCGGCGACGTGCCGTAGAAGGCGCGCACCGCATCGACGAGCCGCGTGCGCTCGAACTCGGGGTGCAGCCGGTAGCGCAGGAAGTGTTCTCCGACGAACAGGAGCGTCACCATCACCGGCGACAGCACATTGGCGAACAGCGACCAGGCCGAGAACGGCAGGGTCAGGTAGATCGCGATCGACGCCACGACCATCACAGCGAAGTAGCCGGTCCAGATGCGCGTGAGCTGCGTGGTGTAGGCCTTCATGTGGCCTTCCAGCGGATGCACCCGCTGGGCGAACTGGGTGATCAGGGAGAGGCCGTCACCGCGCAGTGTGGAACCGAACCAGCCGCACAGCAGGCCATTGATGGCCACATGCTGGAGCACATAGAGACGGTTGGGGTCGCCCGCTTCACCGAGGAAGACGAGCGCGAAGCCGCCGATGCCCAGCAGCAGCGCCCCGGCAAAACCCAGGCGCCCGAAACGACTGGCGGCAAAGCCCAGCGCTGCGAGCCAGAGCGGCCCGAGCAGCACCACCACCGCCCACGGCTCGGTGGCGTGGAACAGCGTCATCCAGTGGGACAGGCCCGCATACGCCACGCCCACCAGCAGGAGGAACGCCAGTCGCCATCGTGACATGGGTCAGGAAGCGCTGCGATGCTGGGCGACGTGGGTCGCGAGCGTGCGCAGCGACTGGAAGATTTGCTGATTGCGCTCGTCGTCGGAGCGCAGCTGGAAGCCGTAGCGCCGCGACACTTCGAGCGCGACTTCGAGGATGTCGATCGAGTCGAGCCCCAGGCCTTCGCCATACAGCGGATCGGTGGGGACGATCTCCTCGGGGGCGACTTCGAGATTGAGTGCGTTCACGAGCAGGACGGCCAGCTCTTTTTCGATCGGCGACTGTTCTGACGCATCGCCAGAGGCGGGAATGGGGGGCTGAGCAGTCGATGACAAAAAAACCTCCTGAAACTTTTCCTGAACTACCGTGCGGGTCGTGGATTATAGGAGTGCGGCTTGATTAGACTGCCCGCTTCGATACGACCCGGAGCACCCCATGGCCGACCCCCTTCTGATCGCACGCCACGACACCATCGAGTGCGCCCTCCTCCCGAGCCTCGCCAATCGCCACGGCCTGATCACCGGCGCCACCGGCACCGGCAAGACCGTCTCGCTCCAGACCATGGCCGAGAAGCTTTCCAGCATCGGTGTGCCTGTCTTCATGGCCGACGTCAAGGGCGACCTGACCGGCATCAGCCAGAAAGGCAGCATCGGCGACAAGCTGGCCGCCACGCTGAAGGAACGCGGCATCGACCTGCCCGAGCCCTCCGCCTGCCCCGTCACCCTGTGGGACGTGTTCGGCGAGCAGGGCCACCCGGTGCGCGCCACCGTCTCCGACATGGGCCCCCTGCTGCTGGGCCGCATGCTCGACGTGAATGAAACCCAGGCCGGCGTGCTGAACCTGGTGTTCAAGATCGCCGACGACAACGGCATGCTGCTGCTCGACCTCAAGGACCTGCGCGCCATGCTGCAGTACGTGGGCGAGAACGCGAGCCAGTTCACCACCCAGTACGGCAACATCAGCGCCGCGAGCGTGGGCGCCATCCAGCGCGGCCTGCTGCAGATCGAAACCCAGGGCGGCGAGAAATTCTTCGGCGAGCCGATGCTCAACATTGCCGACTTCATGCAGACGGTGGGCGGCAAGGGCGTGATCAACATCCTCGCGGCCGACAAGCTCATGAACTCGCCGCGCCTGTACGCCACCTTCCTGCTGTGGATGCTGTCGGAGCTGTTCGAACAGCTGCCCGAAATCGGCGACCCCGACCAGCCCAAGCTGGCCTTCTTCTTCGACGAGGCCCACCTGCTGTTCAACGAAGCGCCCAAGGCGCTGGTGGAGCGCATCGAACTGGTGGTGCGCCTCGTGCGCTCCAAGGGCGTGGGCGTCTATTTCGTCACGCAGAACCCGCTGGACATTCCCGACACGGTGCTGGCCCAGCTCGGCAACCGGGTGCAGCACGCGCTGCGCGCCTTCACGCCGCGCGACCAGAAGGCCGTGAAATCGGCGGCCAGCACCATGCGGCAGAAGCCCGGTCTCGACATCGAGACGGCGATCACCGAACTCGCGGTCGGCGAGGCGCTGGTGAGCTTCCTCGACGCCAAGGGCCGCCCGAGCGTGACCGAGCGCGTGTTCGTGCTGCCGCCCGGCAGCCAGCTCGGCCCGATCACGCCCGATCAGCGCAAGGCGCTGGTTGCCAACTCGCTCGTCGCCGGCGTCTATGAAAAGACGGTGGACCGCGAATCGGCCTACGAAAAGCTCAAGGGCCGCGCCGAATCCGCCCCCGATGCGCCAGCGGCCGGCAAGGGCGGCGCCGAGGCGTCGGGCTCCGGCATGGGCAGCATGCTCAACGACATGCTGTTCGGCACCACCGGTCCGCGCGGCGCGAAGCACGACGGCCTGGTGCAGACCATGGCCAAGTCGGCGGTGCGCACCATGGGCACGTCGGTGGGCAAGGAAATCTTGCGCGGCGTGCTCGGCGGGATCTTCGGTTCCAAGAAGCGCTGAGCCATCGCGCCGGGCGTGAGGCGCTCTGTTCGAGGCGCCGGGCGGCCTCCCGCCCTACCAGCGCAGCAGCCGCGGACCCAGCACAGCCCCCACCAGCACCGGCACCGCGATCCCGCTCACGTACCAGACCGCGAGGAACGGCGCGGTGAGCTCCATGCAGTGCAGCGCATAGACCGCAGCGCCGACGCCGCCCGCCAGCGCGCCGGCCGCGGCACCTGCCAGCGCCGGCTGCGTTGGCGCCAATCCCCTGAGCGCCACCAGCGTGGCCGCGAAAACCGGCAACGCCATCAGGCCGATGCTGAGCGCGCAGATGCGCCAGGACTGCCCCATGAGCGAGGGCATCCGGTCCTCGGCAGGCATGGTGAACCAGGCAACGACGGCCAGCCCCCAGATCAGCAGCACCGGCAGCGCCGCGCCGACCCAGGCGTGCCGCACCGCGACGCCCGGCCGCGCGAGCCGCTGCACCGCGACGAAACCCGCTGCAGCAATGCACAGCGGGAACAGCACCTTGACCCAGAACATCGGCCAGAACATGGCCTGCACCAGGTCGCGCCGCAGCCCGTATTCAGTGAGCAGGATCAGGAACGACAGCGGCAGGCCCGCCAGCACCGCCAGGCCGAGGCGCCGGCTCGCGGCACGGCGCGGCGCGGCGACGGGGCCGTTCGACAGCATCGCGACCAGGTCGTCGGTCTTCATGCCGCGCTGCGCCAGCTGTTGCCGAAGCGGGCGGCCAGGGCCTTGAGGCCGCGGTGGATGCCGACCTTCACCGCCGACTCGGACATGCCCGTCAGCCTCGCGGTCTCGGCCACCGAAAGGCCCTCGATCTTCACGTGCACGATCGGCAGCCGCTGGCGCTCGGGCAGGGTTTCGAGCAGGCCGCCGAGATCGCGTTTCGCATCGCTGGCCTCGGTGGCCGATCCGGCGAACACCGCGAGGTCGTCGTCCAGCGGGTCATGCAGGTCTTCGCGAACCGACTTGGCGCGCAGCAGGTCGATCATCTTGTAGCGCGCAATCGCATGCACCCAGGCCGTCAGCGGCTGGTCGCTCTGGTAGGTGTGGCGCTGGTTGTGCATGGCGAGCAGGCATTCCTGGACGAGGTCTTCCACTTCATCGGGCCAGCCAAAGAGGCGCTTGCCCAGAAAGGCGCGCAGGTGCGCGCTGAGTTTCTGCAGGAATTCGCGGTAGGCCGCAGTGTCGCCGTCGAGGCCGCGAAGGAACAGGCTCCGCAGCGCCGCTTCCGCGTCGCTCATTTGCATCCTGCTGCCTACGGTGTTTCGTGCCATCGGGCTGGCCGGTTACAGCCTTGTCGAAAAAAAAGATTCCGGCGGATTGTGCCGCGCCCGGCGACCCGGCCTCGCCCCGAACCTCAGGATGCCCGAGCCTCCTTCACGCACCGGTCGATGACCGGGCCGCTCTTGCGCCTGATCTTGTCCGCGTCCTGCAATTCGGCAACGGTGGCGTTCTTCATGATGCCGTCGGCGGCACAGGTGCACAGCCTGGCGAGCTCTTCCTGCGATTGATCCGGACGCGATCTGGCGCTCTTGGCGCAGCTCTCGATGAAGCTCTTCCTGAAATTGACCTTGAAGGCGGAATCGAAGCTTTCCGAGAAGCTTTCCACGGCCTTGTCGCAGGCGGACAAGGCCCCGGCCAGGCATAGACAGAGAAGAATGCGCATTGTTTTTTCCCTCCGGGAGAGATGGTATCGGCTCGTGCGCCCCGCGGCACGCCCTTCGCTTGCCAGCCGCACGCGTGATCGGTACATTGCATTTTTTGAGGGTCTCCAATGTCCGTCGATAGCGCAGCGACCGCCTCCACCGCCCCTGTCACGCCCGCATCCGTGCCGCCCGTTGCAGTCGAACCGCCTGGAGCGACGCCCTTCCCGCCGCTCCACCCCTCGACATCGACCGGGCACATCCGGCTGACCTCGCATGCCGGCGGCTTCGGCGCGCTGCCCATCCAGTGGGGCGCGGCCACGGCAACCGAACGCGGGCCGGTGGTCGGCACCACCACCAAGCGCGCGCACCGCAACGTCATCGGCACGCACAGCGGCTCCTACAGCGTGTACCGCGCGCTCGCCGTGGCGTCCGGCGCCCTCAAGCGCGAGCACAAGGCGGACCTCACCAACACGGCCCCCACCGACGTGATCGGCCCTTACCCGCAGTGGAGCGAGCCCGGCCGCATCGTCTCGCTCGACCCCTGGGGCGCGCTGGTGGCCGACGTGTTCTCCACCGAACTGGCCGCGGGCTACGACATCCGCCCGACCATCGCGATCACCAAGGCCCATGTGATCCTGCCCGAGGTGATCGAGGCGCTGCAAAGCGGCCGCCTCAAGGCCGACGGCCACTTCCTCACCGCCGGCGGCGCCGCGATGGTGACCAAGGCCGCGATCGAACCCGTGTGGTACCTGCCCGAGGTGGCGCGCCGCTTCGGCTGCTCCGAGACCGACCTGCGCCGCACGCTGTTCGAGGAAACCGGCGGCATGTACCCCGAACTCGTCACGCGCTCCGACCTGGAAGTGTTTCTGCCGCCCATCGGCGGACAGACGCTCTACATCTTCGGCAACCCGCGCGACCTGGCCAACCCCGGGGTCGAACTCACCGCGCGCATCCACGACGAGTGCAACGGCTCCGACGTGTTCGGCTCCGACATCTGCACCTGCCGCCCCTACCTCACGCACGCCATCGAGGAATGCATCCAGGGCGCGCAGCGCGGCGGCGTCGGCCTGATCGCCTACTCGCGCAAGGAAGGCCGCGCGCTCGGCGAGGTGACGAAATTCCTGGTCTACAACGCACGCAAGCGGCAGATCGGCGGCGACACGGCCGACCAGTATTTCGCGCGCACCGAATGCGTGGCCGGCGTGCAGGACATGCGCTTCCAGGAGCTGATGCCCGACGTCTTCCACTGGCTCGGCATCCGGAAGATCCATCGCCTCGTGTCGATGAGCAACATGAAGTTCGACGCGATCACCGGCTCGGGCATCGAGATCGGCGAGCGCGTGAACATTCCCGACGCGCTGATTCCAGCCGACGCCCGCGTCGAGATGGACGCCAAGATGGCCGCCGGCTACTTCACGCCCGGCCCGGTGCCGGACGCGGAGGAACTCAAGAAAGCCAAGGGCCGGGGACTGAGCGAATGAACGGAAGCTACGACAAGGACCTGCCCGCCGACGGTTCCGGCAGCCTGCGGCCGGGCGGCGCCGGCGACATCGATCCGTCGATCGAGTTCGTCCCGGACGCCGGCCACCCGGCCGGCGCGGCCACCCTGCTGCGCACCACCGCCGCCATTCGCCAGCGTGCGGGCGCCCTGCTGGCGCGCGCGCGCCGCGGCGAGTCGCAGTGGTTCCGCATCGGCAGCGACGACATGCTCGAAGACGCGGCGCGCACCGTCGCCGAGGTCACGCGCGAGCGGTATCCCTGGGACACCATCCCGTACCACAGCCGCTGGCGCCACTTCGAGGCCGGCGGCATCGACCGCCTCCAGCAGCTCGACACACTGCTCGGCAAGGGCATCGACGCCCGGCAACGCGCCCGCGCGCACATCGACCTCGTGCTGGTGAGCGTGCTGCTCGATGCCGGGGCCGGCCCCGACTGGCATTACACCGAGCCTGCCACCGGCGAGCGCTACACGCGCTCCGAAGGCCTGGGCGTGGCGAGCTTCCATGCCTTCACGAGCGGGCTTTTCTCGTCCAACCCCGACCATCCGCTGCAGGCCGACGCGGCCGGCCTGCGCGGCCTCGTGACCGACCGGCTCGGCGACGCCTTCCAGGTCAGCGACGTGAACCCGCTGGTGGGACTCGCGGGCCGTACGGTGCTGCTGCGCCGGCTCGGCGAAGCGATGAGCGAACAACCCGAGACCTTTGGCGACGACGGCCGGCCCGCCGGCATGTTCGATGCCCTGGTGGCGCCCTTTGGCGCTGCCGCGCCGCCCACCGCCGAGATCACCGCGCACCAGATCCTCTCGCTGCTGCTCGAATCGCTTTCGCGCATCTGGCCCTCGGCCAACGCCGTGGACAGCATCGCGGTCGACGGCAGCGACAACACCGGCGGCTTCGGCTCGGGCGATCCGGCGCTGGCGCTCGGCGACTGCTGGCGCCACAGCGCGGTGCGCGGCCCCGGCCTCACCAACGGCTGGATGCCGTTCCACAAGCTGTCGCAGTGGCTCACCTATTCGCTGCTCGAACCCTTCGAATGGGCGGGCGTGAAGGTGCGCCATCTCGATGCCCTGACCGCCCTGCCCGAATACCGCAACGGCGGCTTGCTGATCGACAGCAGCGTGATCGTGCCCAAGGACCCGGCCTTTCTCGCCCGCCGCTGGAAGGTGAGCGACGAGTTCATTGTCGAGTGGCGCGCCCTCACCGTGGCGCTGCTCGACGAACTGGCACCGCGCGTGCGCAAGGTGCTCGACCGCACCGAGGAAGAGCTGCCGCTGGCCTGCGTGCTCGAAGGCGGCACCTGGGCCGCGGGCCGGGCGCTGGCACAGCGCTTGCGTGACGGTGCGCCACCGCTGCAGATCGAGAGCGACGGCACCGTCTTTTAGACTCCCGGGTCCAGCAACGGCAGAAAAAATCCAATGAGCAACGTCCACCTCGTCAACCACCCCCTCGTCCAGCACAAGCTCACGCTGATGCGCCGCAAGGATGCGTCCACCAACAGCTTCCGCCGGCTCCTCAATGAAATCAGCATGCTGATGGCCTACGAGGTCACGCGCGACATGCCGATGCAGGACATCGAGGTCGAGACCCCGCTCGAGACGATGCAGGCCAAGGTCATCGACGGCAAGAAGCTGGTGCTGGTGTCCATCCTGCGCGCGGGCACCGGCATCCTCGACGGCATGCTGACCGTGGTGCCCGGCGCGCGCGTCGGCCACATCGGCCTGTACCGCGACCCGAAGACGCTCACCGCCGTCGAGTACTACTTCAAGATGCCCGGCGAGATGGAGAACCGCGACGTGATCGTGGTCGACCCGATGCTGGCCACCGGCAACTCGGCCGTGGCCGCGGTCGAGCGCCTGAAGGAGCTCAACCCCAAGTCGATCAAGTTCGTCTGCCTGCTGACCTGCCCGGAAGGCATCGCGACGATGCAGAAGGCGCACCCCGACGTGCCGATCTACACCGCCGCGATCGACCGCGAGCTCAACAACCACGGCTACATCCTGCCGGGCCTGGGCGACGCCGGCGACCGCATCTTCGGCACGAAGTAGGGCTCGCCCCCAGGCTGCGCGCACTTCGTGTCGCTTCGCCTTCCCCCTACCGGGGGCAACACCTGCAGCCCGGCGGAGCCGGTTCCGCGGTGTTCCCTGAAGAGACGCGTTTTCGCAGGCCACGTATTTTTTACAAACCGAGGAGAAGCACCGTGACAGCACGCCGTCAGTTGATCATTCGTTCCGTCGCCATCGCCGCAGCGCTTGCGGCCGGCGTGCCCGGCCTGGCGCTTGCGCAGGCCAAGCTCAAGGTGGCGGCGGTGTACACCGTGCCCTTCGAGCAGCAATGGGTGGGCCGCATCCACAAGGCGCTCAAGGCGGCCGAGGCACGCGGCGAGATCGAATACAAGGCCACCGAGAACGTCAGCAACGCCGACTACGAACGCGTGATGCGCGAGTACGCGACCGGCGGCAACCAGCTGATCCTCGGCGAGGTGTTCGGCGTGGAAGCCGCGGCGCGCAAGGTCGCGAAGGACTTCCCCAAGGTCGCCTTCCTGATGGGCTCGTCGCTCAAGCCGCAGGCGCCCAATTTCAGCGTGTTCGACAACTACATCCAGGAGCCGGCCTACCTGAGCGGCATGGTGGCCGGCGGCATGACCAAGAGCAACCGCATCGGCATGGTCGGCGGCTTCCCGATTCCCGAAGTGAACCGGCTCATGAACGCCTTCATGGCGGGTGCCAAGGAAACGAATCCCAAGGTCGAGTTCAGCGTGAGCTTCATCAACAGCTGGTTCGATCCGCCGAAGGCCAAGGAAGCGGCCTTCGCGATGATCGACAAGGGCGCCGACGTGATGTACGCCGAGCGCTTCGGCGTGTCGGATGCCGCGAAGGAGAAAGGCAAGCTCGCCATCGGCAACGTGATCGACACGCAGAGCCAGTACCCCGACACGGTGGTGGCCTCGGCCCTGTGGAACTTCGAGCCTGCGGCCGACCGCGCGATCAAGCTCGTGAAGGAAGGCAAGTTCACCGCCGAAGACTACGGCATGTACGCGCAGATGAAGCACAAGGGCTCCGAGCTGGCGCCGCTGGGCACCTTCGAGAAGAAGGTGCCGGCGGACATCGTCGCCAAGGTGAAGGCCAGGCAGGCCGATATTCTCTCGGGCAAGTACACCGTGAAGGTGGATGACACGCAACCCAAGTCCACCGCAAAATGAAGCCCACCCCCAGGCTTCGCGCACTTCGTGTCGCTTCTCCCACCCCCTTGCAGGGGGCAACACCTGCGGCCCGGCAAAGCCGGTTCCGCGGTGTTCCCCGAACGGTCAGGGACGTTCTTGCTGCCGCGGTACTCGGTCTTTCGCTGACCGGCTGCGTGGGTGTCTACAAGGGCGGCGCCGTCGGCACCAACAGCAGCACGCGCCTCGACGACACGCCGCGCATCGCGGTGCTCTCGGCCTTCGAGCCCGAGCTCAAGCTGCTGCTGACGCGCCTGCAAGGCCCGGTGAAGCACAGCGTGAACGGCGTGGAGTTCACCACCGGCACGCTCGAAGGCAAGCCCGTCGTGCTGTTCCTCTCCGGCATCAGCATGACGAACGCGACCATGAACACGCAGCTCGTGCTCGACCGCTTCCGCGTCACGAACATCGTGTTCAGCGGCATCGCGGGTGGCGTGAACCCCTCGCTGCATGTCGGCGACGTCACGGTGCCGGCGCAATGGGGTCAGTACCTCGAAGTGCTGATGGCACGCGAAACCGCGCCCGGCAAGTACAGCGCGCCGCCCTTCATCACCGACGCCACGCTGCCCAACTTCGGCATGATGTTCCCGCGCCCGGTCGAGGTGCGTTCGGCGGCGCGCCCGGAGATCGCGCGCAAGTTCTGGTTCGAGGCCGATCCGAAGATGCTCGAGGCGGCGCGCGGCATCCGCCATGTCGACCTGGCGAACTGCAGCGCCGGCAAGTGCCTTCCGCGCAAGCCTCAGCTCGTGGTTGGCGGCAATGGCGTCTCGGGCCAGGCCTTCATGGACAACAAGGCCTACCGCGAATACACCTACAAGACCTTCCAGGCCAACGTGCTCGACATGGAAACCGCGGCCGTGGGCATGGTGGCCTACAGCAACGGCGTGCCCTACATCGCCTTTCGCTCGCTCAGCGACCTCGCGGGCGGCGGCGACGGGGAGAACGAAATGGGCACCTTCATGGGCATCGCGGCCGACAACTCCGCCAAGGTCATGCTGGCGTTCCTGGCCGCCTGGAAGTGACGGTGGCGCCCGTCCGCCTCGTGCTGCTTCCGGGGATGGATGGAACCGGTGATCTTTTCGAGCCCCTGAAACAGGCCATGGGGCCGCACGCCGTCATCGATGTCGTGCGCTATCCGGGCCAGCAGGTGCTGGGCTATGACGAACTCGAGCCGCTGGTCCGCGCGCAACTGCCGACGCAGGAGCCCTTCGTGCTGCTCGGCGAATCCTTTTCCGGCCCGCTGGCGATCTCGATCGCCGCGTCCCACCCCGCCGGCTTGCGCGGGCTGATCCTGTGCTGCAGCTTTGCGCGCAGGCCCAAGCCCGCGATGGCGATGCTGCGCGCGGGTCTGCTCGAGCTGTCGATGAGCCTGGTGCATTCAAGAGCGATGCGGGTGCCGATGCGCCATCTCCTGCTGGGCCGCGCCGCGTCCCCGCATCTGGCGGGCCTGCTGCAGGCTTCGCTGAAGCAGGTGTCGGTCGCCGTCATGACCCGCCGCATGAAGGAAGTGCAGCGCGTGAACGTGGTCGACGAGCTCTCGCGGGTGCACGTTCCAGCGATGTACCTGCAGGCCCGGCAGGACCGCGTGGTGCCGAAGCAGGCCGCGGCGATCATCCAGCGCAAGCTGTCGGCGCTTCGCGTCGTGAAGCTCGACGGGCCTCACGGGCTCCTGCAGGCGTCACCCGCCGCGGCCGCCGAGGCCATCGAGAATTTCTGCCGCGATCTGCGGCCCGTTGCACCATGAACCCCACCGTGCTCCGCCTTCAGGGCATCACCAAGCGCTTTGGCAGTCTCGTGGCCAACGACGCCATCTCCCTCGACCTGCAGGCGGGCGAGGTGCTCGCCCTGCTCGGCGAAAACGGCGCGGGCAAGTCGACGCTGATGTCGATCCTGTTCGGCCACTACGTCGCCGACGAAGGCAGCATCGAGGTGTTCGGCGCGCCACTGCCTTCCGGCAACCCCAAGGCCGCGCTCGCCGCAGGTGTGGGCATGGTGCACCAGCATTTCACGCTGGCCGACAACCTCAGCGTGCTCGACAACGTGATGATGGGCACCGAGCCGCTGTGGCGCGTGTTCTCGCGCCGTGCGGCTGCGCGCGCCCGGCTGCTGGAGGTCGCCCAGCGCTTCGGCCTGCCGGTGCAGCCCGACGCGAAGATCGGCAGCCTCTCGGTCGGCGAACGCCAGCGCGTCGAGATCCTCAAGGCGCTGTACCGCGGCGCGCGCATCCTGATCCTCGACGAGCCGACCGCCGTGCTGACGCCGCAGGAAAGCGAGGCGCTGTTCGCCACGCTCGCGCAGATGGTGGCGCAGGGCCTGTCGGTGATCTTCATCAGCCACAAGCTCGGCGAGGTGCTGCGGGTGTCGCACCGCATCGCCGTGCTGCGCGGCGGCAAGCTCGTGGCGGAGGCCCGCACGGCCGATACGACGCAGGCGCAGCTGGCGCTCTGGATGGTCGGGCATGCGGTCGAGGCCCCGCAGCGCCGGCCCGCCAGGTCGGCGGGCGACGCGGTCTGCGTGCTCGACCACGTGAGCACCGCATCGGCCAGGGACGGTGGACAGGCCCCTTCGAGCGCCCTGCGCGAGGTGTCGCTGACGCTGCGTGCCGGCGAGATCACCGCCATCGCGGGCGTCTCCGGCAACGGCCAGGTGGCGCTGGCCGAACTGCTGTGCGGCACGCGCCGCGCCGTCTCCGGCACGGCACAACTGATGGGCCGCGCGCTGCCGCCCTCGCCCGCCCGGCTGGTGCAGCGCGGCGTGGCGCGCATCCCCGAAGACCGGCACGCGGTGGGCGTGGTCGGCGACCTGCCGGTGTGGGAAAACGCAGTGTCCGAACGGCTGCGCAGCCCGGTCTTCTCGCGCTGGTCGTGGTTCGTGCGGCGTGCGGCCGCCCGGCTTCATGCCCGGCGCATCGAAAAAGCATTCGACGTGCGCGGCGCCGGCCTGATGGCGCCGGCCCGTTCGCTCTCCGGCGGGAACATGCAGAAACTGATTCTGGGGCGCGCACTGTTGGCGCCCGAGCAGGCCGAGAACGCCGACAACAGGAAATACCCGACGCGCGCGCCGCGCCTGATCGTGGCACACCAGCCGACCTGGGGCCTCGACATCGGTGCCGTCGCCTATGTGCAGCAGCAGCTCATCGCCGCGCGCGATGCCGGCGCGGCGGTGCTGGTGATTTCCGACGACCTCGACGAAGTGCTGGCGCTCGGCGACCGCGTGGCCGTGATGCATGGCGGCCGGCTGGGCGAAGCGCGCCCGGCCGCGGCATGGACGCGCGAAGCAATCGGGCTGGCCATGGCCGGTGCGACAGCACCACAGCAGCGCGCAGGAGCCGCGCCATGATGCGGCTCGAACGGCGCCACCAGACCTCGCGCGCCGCGCTGGTGCTGGCACCCATCGGTGCGGTCGCATTCACCATGGCGGTGAGCGCGCTGCTCGTGCTCTGGGCCGGCGCGCCGGTCGGCCGGACCTATGCGCTGCTGCTGCAGGGCGGCTTCGGCTCGGTGTTCGCCTGGAGCGAGACGCTGACGCGCGCGATCCCGCTGATCCTTACCGGCCTGGCCGCGACGGTCGCGTTCAAGGCGCGGCTCTTCAACATCGGCGCCGAGGGACAGCTGTTCGCCGGCGCGCTCGCCGCCGTGGCCGTGGGCGGCATGCATGGTGGCGCGGGCTTCGCGCTGTCGCCCTGGCTGCTGTTCCCGCTGATGATGCTGGCCGCCGCCGTGGCAGGCGCCCTGCTGCTGCTGGGTCCGGCCCTGATGAAGAACAGGCTCGGCGTCGACGAGGTGGTGACCACGCTGCTGATCAACTTCATCGTGCTGCTCGGCGTGTCTGCGCTTCTCGACGGGCCGATGAAAGACCCGACGGCCATGGGCTGGCCGCAGAGCGTGTCGCTGCAAGCCGACCTGGAACTCGGCAAGCTCATTGCCCAGACGCGCGTGCACACCGGGCTTGTCTGGGCGGTGTCGCTCGCGGTGATCGTGTGGGCGATCTTCAAGTACACGGTGCTGGGCTTCGACATCCGTGCCGTGGGCGCCAATGCGCGGGCGGCCGCCTTTGCCGGGGTGCCGGTCACGCACACCGTGGTGATGGTGGCGCTGCTCTCGGGCGCGCTGGCCGGGCTGGCCGGCGCCATCGAGGTGGCGGGCCGCACGAGCTACGTCACGCTCGACATGTCGCCGGGCTACGGCTATACCGGCATCGTGATCGCGATGCTCGCGGGCCTGCACCCGCTGGGCGTGATCGCCGCGGGCGTGTTCGTGGCGGGCGTGCTGGTCGGCGCCGACACCATGAGCCGCGCGGTGGGCGTGCCGACCTACATCGCCGACGTGATCGTCGCGGCCTCGCTGGTCGCGGTGCTGGTGGCCACCCTGCTCACGCAATACAGGGTGCGACTGAAATGACCGACCTGCTCGACATCCTCGCCAACCCCTCCTTCTGGGTCGCGGTGCTGCGCATCGCCACGCCGCTGATCCTCGGCACGCTCGGCGTGCTGCTGTGCGAGCGCGCCGGCGTGCTCAACCTGGGCATCGAAGGGATCATGGTCGCGGGCGCCTTCACGGGCTGGCTCGCGGTGTATGCGGGCGCGCCGCTGTGGGTCGGCGTCGGCGTGGCCGCACTTACGGGCATGGTGTTCGGACTGCTGCATGCCTTCTTGACCGTCGGACTTGCGCTGTCGCAGCACGTCTCGGGGCTGGGCATCACGCTGCTGGCCACCGCGCTGAGCTACTTCGGCTATCGCGTGAGCTTTCCGAAGGTGAACACACCGCCGACCATCACGCCCTTCGCGCCGATGGATTGGCTGCCAGTGCCCATCCTCGACGCGCAAACCGCACTCACCCTGTTCGCGCTGCTGCTGATGCCGGTGGTGGGCTGGGTGCTGTACCGCACGCCGCTCGGGCTCGCGCTGCGCATGGTGGGTGAGAACCCGCAGGCGGCCGAGAGCCAGGGCGTGTCGGTCGCGGCCACGCGCACCGGCGCCATCGTGGCGGGCTCGGCGCTGATGGGCGTCGCGGGCTCGTTCCTCACGCTCTCCGCCTTCAACGCCTTCTTCTTCAACATGGTGAACGGCCGCGGCTGGATCTGCGTGGCGCTGGTGGTGTTCGCCTCGTGGCGGCCCGGCAAGGCCCTGCTCGGCGCGCTGCTGTTCGCGTTCTTCGACGCGCTGCAGTTGCGGCTGCAACAATCGGGCGGTGCCGTACTGCCTTACCAGGCGTACCTGATGCTGCCGTACCTGCTGTCGATCCTCGCGCTGGTGCTGGTGGCGCGCAAGGCCGGCTATCCGCAGGCGCTGATGAAGCCGTATCGCAAGGGGGAACGCTGATGATGAAGACAACCGCTGCAACGCTGCTCGCCGCGCTGTCGACGCTTGGCGGAACGGGCGCGCATGCACTCGGCAGCGACCTCAGCTACGACACCTTCAAGACGCCCGATGCGGTCAGCTGGGTACAGCTGTGCGGCACCTGGGGCAAGACCCATCAGGGCGTCTACCGCGTGATCCATGCGGATCAACACGCGCAGTCCTTCCTCTACGTGCAGTGGATGGCGCGCGATGCCAATGGAGGCCTGCGTGCCGAGCACACGGTCGCCATCGCCGAACTCGACAACGACCATTCGGAGATCGCGCTCACAGATCTCACCTGCCGCGCTACGCCGCGCGGCATCGTGGTGACGGCGAAGGCGACGTCCGGGCATGACGACAAGCTGCGCCGCGTGACCATCGAAGTCGGACCGGCGGCGGGTCAGTATCGCTACCGGGCGCAGCGCATGCGCTGAGGCGCCATCGCTTCAGGCCTGCAACTCAACCCCGGCACCGTTCGCGGCGTGCATCGCTGCTTCAAGATGTCCGGTCTGCAGTCGGGCGAGAGGGACGAGGCGGAGCAGCCGCCTCGCCCCTCTGCCAATCCTTCATCCATTCACGCCGAACTCGAAGCTGCCAGCTCAGACGCGCCGGCCTTCACCGAGGGCTTTGTCGCGGAGGCCGTACCGGCCGCAGTGCCCGCCTCCAGCGAACACCACGCCGCGGAAGGCTTTTCTACCTCCAGCGAACACCATGCGGCCGCGGGTTTGCCTGCCTCCAGCGAACACCATGCGGCCGCGGGTTTGCCTGCCTCCAGCGAACACCATGCGGCCGCGGGTTTGCCTGCCTCGAGCGAACACCATGCGGCTGCGGGTTTGCCTGCCTCGAGCGAACACCATGCGGCTGAAGCTTTGCCTGCCTCCAGCGAACACCATGCGGCTGAAGCTTTGCCCGCCTCCAGCGAACACCACGCGGCTGAAGCTTTGCCTGCCTCCAGCGAACACCATGCGGCTGCGGGTTTGCCCGCCTCGAGCGAGCACCATGCGGCCGCATCCTTGGCCGGCCCGTGCTGGGGCGCGGGTGTCTGCTCGCCGAATTCCTCGGCGGACAAGCGCTGCATCTCCAGGAAGGCCGCTTGCAGCGCCTTGGCGTCTTCCTCGCCGCGCAGGCCGAGGTACGGAAAGTGGTGCAGAAAATAGCCGAAAGTGGTTTCGCAATCAGCGGCGTACTTTCTCGTGTCGAGGATGTGCATGTGCCAGAAGCGGTCGACGTCCTGCTCGGGAGCGAGCGTCAGATCGGGGTGCTTGGCGTGCAGTATCAAGTAGCGTTTGTAGGCCACTTCCATCTGATCCGCGTAGCCTGCCGACCAGCCGTAGCCATCCTCCTTGCGGCAGGCCTTGAACTTGATCGGCGTGAGGTCGAGCCCCTCGATGGCGGCGATCGTCTGCGCCAGTGTCTTGTTTTGGGTGGAATGATTCATGAATGCTCCTGTGAAGTTGCTGGAGGGTCCGAGCAAACGTGCCCGGTGGCGATTGCTTCAAAGGTTCGGCCGTCAAGCCGCCTCCGATGGAGCAAATTGGTTGCGCAGGTGACGCGCCATGAAATTGCGCACCTCGTCGGCAGGCACGGGCTTGCACAGCCAATAGCCCTGGGCCTCGTCGCAGCCGCGGCTGCGCAGGTAATCGAGCTGGGCCGTGGTCTCGATGCCCTCGGCCACCACCTTCATTCGCAACCCGTGGGCCAGGGTGATGATGCCGTCGATGAGTGCTCGTGCGTCGGCGTCTTGCGAAAGGTCGTTGATGAAGGAACGGTCGATCTTGACCGTCGACAGCGGGAAGTGCTTCAAGTAAGAGAGCGAGGAATAGCCCGTTCCGAAATCGTCGATGGCGAGTCCGACGCCCATGTCTCGAATCGTCCGGAGCAATTTCGCCGCATGCTCGGGGTTCGCCATCACCGCGCCTTCGGTCACTTCCAACTCCAGCAGCGACGGCTCCAGGCCCGAGGCTTCCAGGACGGCCCGTATGTCGGCGATGAGCGTGCGGCTTTCGAACTGGCGCGGCGATAGATTGACGCTCACCAACACCTCCGGCAAACCGTATTTCTGCCATGAACGAGAATCGGCGCAGGCCCTCTCCAGCGCCCACCTGCCCAAGGAAACGATCAAGCCGATCTCTTCGGCGATCGGAATGAACTGCACCGGCGGAATCATGCCCAGGACCGGATGGTGCCAGCGCATCAGCGCCTCGACACCGACGATGCGCTGGGTCTGCAGATTCATCTTCGGCTGATAGTGCATTTCCAGTTCGCCCCGTTCCAGAGCATGGCGCAGCGCGCTTTCCAGCATCAGCTGTTCGGTACTCTGCGCATTCATCTTCGCCGCGTAGAACCGGTAGGTGTTGCGGCCTCTTTCCTTGGCTCGGTACATCGCCGTGTCGGCGTTCTTCAAAAGCGCTTCGGCGTCGCCGCCGTTGTCCGGGTAAACGCTCACGCCGACGCTGGCGCTGACGTGCAGCTCGCGCCCCGCGATGACGAAAGGCTCGGCGCAACAGGCCAGCACTTTTTCGGCGAGCACCGCAGCATCGTTCGCGCTGGACAGGTTTTCCAGGAGCAGCACGAACTCATCGCCACCAAAACGCGCCACGACATCGTCCTCGCGCAGCAGCGCCGTGAGGCGCTCGCCGCAGATCTTGATCATCTCGTCGCCCGCGCCGTGGCCCAGCGTGTCGTTGATATGCTTGAAGCGATCCAGGTCGACGAATATCACCGCGAACTGCTTCTGATGGCGGTTGCTGCGCTTGATGGCGCGCGCAAGCTCGTGCTGCAGCGCCGCGCGATTGAACAACCCGGTCAGTTCGTCGTGACTGGCCATGAAACGAAGACTTCTCTCGGCCAGCTTGCGTTGCTTGTACTGGGCGATCTGCAAGGCGATCACACGCAGCGACTCCAGCGTCTGGGCGTCGACAGCGTACGGATTGGAGCCGAAGAGCTCCAGCGCCGTGGTCGAACCGGTCACGACCATCGGCACGATGACCCCGACAGTCAGCCCGGCCTGGCCGGCCAGCACATCGCGCGCAAAGCCGTTCGGAGCTGCCGGCGCGTCGATTTGCACGATGCCGCCGGTTTCCCAGGCGCGGCCCAGCGAGCCTTCGTCAGGCCGGTATTCGAGCGACCGGCTGTCGCAGACGAATTGCCGCGCTGCCGGGGAAATGTCGTCGGCGTGCCAGGCGGCGGTGCAGCGAACCACGCCGTCCTCGCCGACGCTCCACAACGCGCCGCAGTCCCAGCGCAGGTCGGTGCATACAGCCTCCAGCGCTTGCGTGATCACCGTCTCGACCGCGTCGTCGCCGGCGAGCAGCCGAGCGATCTTGTACTCGAGCTTCTGGCGCAACGCATCCCTGCGCGGCCGCGTGGCGTCGCGCACGGTGCCGCGCACCAGCGTCCTTCCGCTTTCTTCGGCCGACTGTGCGATGACGTGGAGCCAGCGTTCGGTGCCATCGGGCAGGCACAGGCGATGCTCGAATTCGCTGCGTTCCATGGACCGGGAGGCCCGTGCGATCTGCTGTTCGACCACGGGGCGTTCTGCGGCCGGAACACGCAAGAGCAGCGCGGACAGGTCCGGCTGCAAGGAGCCGGTCTCGAAGCCCAGGATGCGCCGGGCTTCGTCGGAACATTGCAGGGCTCCGGTTTCGGGGTCGAGGATCCAGCTGCCCAGGCTTGCCAGGTGCTGGGCCTCCTCCAGCTGCCGTTCGCTGGTGCGCAGGTGGACGGTCATCTCGTTCGCCAGGACCTGGGCCCGGCTGCGTGCGGTGGTCAACGAAAAGACGATGCCGGCAAGCAGCATGCTGGTGGCAAGGCCGCCGAGGACGATGAACAACGGGATGCCCCTGTCGAGCGGGCCGAAGACCTGGTTTTCGTCTTGACCGACTTCCACAATCCAGGAGTGACCGCCCAACTCGAAGCCGAGCATGCGCTCGAGGCTGCGCGCCGGTGCAGCGGTGGGCTTCGCCAAGGCCGAGCTGTCGAACAGCAATTGCCGCTCGCCGAAGGCGGTCGTCGTGACGAACCTGGTCTCGACGCGCGTCCCGATCGCTCCCCGACCCGGTCCGGCATCGATCAAGCGCAACCGGAGCGTCCTCGCGGCATCGGCGCCAACCACATCGCTCAACATCCCTGCGATGCTGAAGCCCGCACCAACCGAACCGATATAGGCACTGCGCCGCTGCTCGAGCGTTTCGAGCGGCTGTCTAGGGCGATAGACCGGCAGCCGCATCGCCAACCCGATGTCGGACTCGCGGCCCGCGATGCGGACCTTGCGGCCGGACGTGACGAGCCCGCCGGTGTCGCGCCCCTGCTCGAGCGCGTCTCCCCTGTCGGGCATCGCGCCCAGGTCATTGCCGAGCAGCTTCTCGTTGCCGGCCTGCGGTTCGATGTAGATCAGCGGGTAGTAGGTGTCCCGCTCGCCGGGCGGCTTGATGGCGAACCTGGAAGCAACGCCAGCGTCGAGGCTGGCATCGCCGCGAACCTGTTCCTCGAAGGCATGCTTTTCGTTGGCCGCAATGCGGGGCGCATAGCTGAAGGCCTGGAAACCGGGGTAGGCGCTTGCCAGGTTCAGCCCCGCGACGTAGTCCCTGAAATCGCTTCGCGTCACGGTCCCGGAGGTGTTGAATCGCGCACGCAGACCGATCAGGACGGCGGTGTAGTCGTCGAAGCGGGCTTCGACCTTGCGTGCCAGATCGAAGGCGGTTGCGTCGAAGCGCGCCTGGGCACTGCGCCCGATCTCCTGGCGGGCGGAGACGCTGAGGGCGATCGACAGCGCCGCGCCGACCACGAAAATGACCAGCGGCAAGCGAATCCTGACCCAGACGGACAATGACATTGGATTTGATCCTGTCGTTGGCACAGGCCGGTTGGCTCCGTGTGCTGCAGTGCAGCACGGCAGAGAACGCAGCAGGTTGTATCGTTAAGTGCAATATATATGGCTAATGCGGGAGCGTCACGCAATTTGTCTCGGCGAGAGCCATGGCATGGCGCGAATGATTCGCCTTAAAGACGAATACTTAAGTTTTAATTCAAACAAGGCGAAGCCTCGATTCCTCCCGCAAAGGACCGGGGACGATGTTGCGCGCCGCGGCACCGGGCAGTGTTGAGATGGATCAGGCACCGGTTCGACCGGTCGATGTATGCAGGCTTGCCAGCGCCAGAATTCGAGCCCCGAGCGACCCTGATGTCTAGGGCAACTCGCCGCGCTGCGCGAAATAGCGCGCCGGCGAATCCCCGAAGCTGCGCTTGAACATCGCGATGAAATTGCTCGGCGTGGCATAGCCGAGCGCATCGGCAATATCGGCCACGGCCTCACCGCGCGCAAGGCGCTCCAGCGCATGCACCAGCCGGGCCTGCTGGCGCCACTGGGCAAAGCTCACGGCCGTCTCGGTCAGGAACAGCCGGCTCAGCGTGCGTGGCGAGAGTCCGGCCCAGTGTGCCCACGCGTCGAGCGTGCGGGTGCTTTCGGGCTGCTCGCAGATCGCAGTGGCGATCCGCAACAGGCGGCGATCGGTCGGCATCGGCAGATGCAAGGGCTCGTGCGGCGCGCGGCGCATCTCGTCGAGCAGCACGGCGGCCATGCGCGCCTGTTCGGCATCGAGCCGGTCTTGCGCGGCCCAGGTCACGGCGCGCCGCACCAGCGCGCGCATGAGTTCGCTGATGCCGATCACGCAAGGCCGCTCGGGCAGTTCGCGACTGACCCGTGGGGCGATCAGCACGCTCCATCCGCTCATTGCGCCGCTGATGCTCACCTTGTGCGCCTCGCCCGGCGGGATCCAGCCCGCGCGGTGCGGCGGCAGCAGCCAGGAACCGTGGGCGGTGCGCACATGCACAAGGCCGCTCTCGACGCAGAAAACCTGTCCGCGCAAATGGCTGTGCCAGTCGTACTCGCGGGTGCCGAGGCGGAACTCGCTGCCAGCTTCGTCGGCGCCCCACAGGGCGATCAGCGCGGGTCCGTCGGCGCGCTCGCTCAGGTCGGGCACACCGCCTGGAGCTTCGGGTTTTTTCGCCATGGCTGGATTTCATTATTTTTAGTCCCGACAACGTTATCAGGATTCGGCGCCCCCGGCGAACACTGGCGGCACTGAAACACAAAACCTGGAGTTGCTCGTGACCTCATCTTCCATGGCGGCGACCCCGCCCTCCCTGATCCGTCCCCACATGCCGCCCTGGGTCGCGGTGCTGATCGCCTGCGTTTCGTCGTTCATGGTCGTGATGGACGGCGCCATCGTGAACGTGGCGCTGCCCGCCATCCATGCCGACCTGCATCTCTCGGCCATCCAACTGCAGTGGGTGGTCGATGCCTACCTGCTGGCGCTCGGCGGCTTCATGCTGCTGGCGGCGCGCGCGAGCGACCTGTTCGGACGCAGGCCGATCCTGATGTCGGGCCTGCTGGTGTTCACCGCCGCGAGCCTGGTGGGTGGGCTGGCCGACAGTGCGGGCCTTCTGCTGGCGGCGCGCGCGGTGCAAGGCTTCGGTGCGTCGGCGCTGGCCACTTCGACGCTGGCGGTGATCGTGGCGGTGCATCCGGGCGGGCCGGCTCGCGCGCGCGCAATTTCGTTCTGGGCGGCATCCAGCGCGATCGCATCGGCCTTCGGCGTGGTGATCGGCGGTGTGCTCACCGCGCAGGCGAACTGGCGCTGGGTGATGTTCGTGAATGTTCCGATCGGCATCTGCCTGATTGCGGGCGTGGCGGCATGCCTGTCACCTGCCCGGCGGGGCTCCGAGCCGCCCTCGCTCGACGTTCCGGGCGCCCTGACGATCACTTCGGGCATCGGTGCGCTGATGTTCGGCATCTCGCAATCGACGACGCAAGGCTGGGGCGCGACCGCCGTATGGATGGCGCTGTGCGCGGCCGCGGTGCTGCTCATGCTGTTCCTGACGATCGAGACCCGCAGCGCACGCCCGCTGATCCGGCTCGACATCTTCGCCGTGCACAACGTGCGCATGGGCAATGTCGTGGTGCTGGGCCTCGGTGCCTGCCTGACGGCGTCGACCTTCTTCATCTCGATCGTGCTCCAGCAGGTGCTGGGCTACGGCCCACTCGATGCCGGACTGGCGATGCTGCCGATGGGCCTGGCACTGGCCGCGGCGGCGATCGTTTCGCGGCCGCTGATGGACGGCGGTGTGCGGCGGCTGCCGTTCCTTGGCGGACTGGCAAGCGCTGCGGGCCTGGTCTGGATGAGCGCCGTTCCGCTCGATGCCGTCTTCCGCGTGCACGTGCTCGGACCGACCCTGCTGATCGGCCTCGGGCTCGGCCTGATGCTGATGACGGCCACGCACACGGCCATCGACGGCGTGCCGGCAAAGGACGCGGGCCTGGCCTCGGGCCTCTTCAACACGGCGCGCCAGTTGGGCGCCGCACTGGGCATCGCCTGCCTCTCGACGCTGGCGCACTTCGTCGCGGAAGGGCAGTTGGCAACGCAAGGCCCGCGCCTCGCCCAACTGCAGGGTTGCCGGGCGGCTTTTCTGGCCACTGCCGCACTCGGCGCGCTCGCTGCGTTGACATCGCTGACACTGCGGCGCAATGCCGAAGGAAAATAGCGGCGATCCGATATCCACCGGGCCTTCGTCGCCCGGCTGCCAGAGACCCACCACGATGCTCGACCTCCTCGTCACCAACGCCACCCTCCCCGACGGCCGCACCGGCATGTCGATCGCCGTGCAGGGCGGCCGCATCGCCGAAGTCACTGCAGGTCTCGACGCACCGGCGCACGAGAAGCTCGATGCCCAAGGCCTGCTGCTCGCGCCGCATTTCGTCGACCCGCACTTCCACATGGACGCCACCCTGAGCTACGGCCTGCCGCGCGTCAACGAGAGCGGCACGCTGCTCGAAGGCATCGCGCTGTGGGGCGAGCTCAAGCCGCTGCTCACGGCCGACGCGCTGATCGAGCGCGCACTGGCCTACTGCGACTGGGCCGTGGCCAAGGGCCTGCTGGCGATCCGCTCGCACGTGGACACCAGCGACGCCAGCCTGCTCGCGGTCGATGCGCTGCTCGAGGTCAAGCGCCAGGTCGCGCCCTGCATCGACCTGCAGCTCGTCGCATTCCCGCAGGACGGCGTGCTGCGCTCGCCGGGCGGCGTCGACAACCTGAAACGCGCGCTCGAAAAGGGCGTGGACGTGGTCGGCGGCATCCCGCATTTCGAGCGCACCATGGCCGACGGCGCCGCCAGCGTGAAGCTGCTGTGCGAGCTGGCCGCCGAGCGCGGCAAGCTGGTGGACATGCACTGCGACGAATCCGACGATCCGCTCTCGCGCCACATCGAGACGCTGGCCTTCGAGGCGCAGCGCCTGCATCTGCAAGGCCGCGTGACCGGCTCGCACTGCACCTCGATGCATTCGATGGACAACTACTACGTGAGCAAGCTGCTGCCGCTGATCGCGCAGAGCGGCGTGGCGGTGATCGCCAATCCGCTCATCAACATCACGCTGCAGGGCCGCCACGACACCTACCCCAAGCGCCGCGGCATGACGCGCGTGCCCGAGCTGATGGCCGCCGGCGTGAACGTCGCCTTCGGCCACGACTGCGTGATGGACCCCTGGTACGGCATGGGCTCCGGCGACATGCTCGAAGTGGCGCACATGGGCCTGCACGTGGCGCAGATGACGAGCCAGGCCGGCATCCGCCAGTGCTTCGAGGCGGTGACCACGAATGCCGCGCGCGTGATGCACCTGGAAGGCTACGGCATCGAGGCCGGCTGCGATGCCAGCTTCGTGCTGCTGCAGGCGCGCGACCCGGTCGAGGCGATCCGGCTGCGTGCGACGCGGCTCAAGGTGTTTCGCAAGGGCAAGCTGCTGGCGGAAACGCCGGCCGCCACGGCAACGCTGCACCTGCCAGGCCGCGGCGACCGCACGGACTGGATGCTCCCGAAGGCCTGACGGGGCACCACGATCGCTCAGGCAGGCGTTCTCGGCAGCATCACGCGGGCCTTCAGTCCACCGCCTTCTGCCTCCAGCAGGTCGAAGCGGCCTCCATGGGACCGCACGATGCGCTGCACGATAGCCAGCCCCAGGCCCGCGCCCGCCGGACCGCGGCGTGCGCCGCCGGCCCGACGGAACGGCTGTTTGAGCGTCTCGGCCTGACCGGGCGCGATGCCGTCCCCCCGGTCGGCAACCTCGAACCACACATGCGTGTCGTCGGCGCCCAGATGCAGTTGCACAGGCGGGCGGCCGTGGCGGAAAGCGTTTTCAAGCAGGTTGACCATCACGCGGCGCATCGCAAGCGGCCGCATGGCCACGGCAGGCAGGCTGCTGGCGCCTTCTTCGAACTGCACCTGTTCTCCGTGGTCGCGCATCGCGGCCTGCACCTCCCTTGCCAGCACCGCCAGATCGACGTCAACGCGCGGTTCGGCCTCGTCGCCCCGCGCGAACTCGAGGAACTGCCCGACGATGGCATCCATCTCCTCCACACTGCGCGTCATGCTGCTCACAAGCTCGGGCTCCATGCGCTCGCGCAAGATCTCCACGCCCAATCGCAGCTTGGTGAGCGGCGTGCGCAGGTCGTGCGAAATACCGGCCAGCATCAGCGCGCGCTCGTGCTCGGTCTGCCGAAGGCTGCCGACGAGCTGGTTGAAGCTGCGGCTCACGGTGGCGACCTCCGTGGGTCCGTCTTCCGGCAGCGGTGTGGGCTCCAGGCCTCGGGCCAGGGTCTGCGCGGCCTCCACCACGCGCACCAGCGGTCGGTTCAGCCGGCGCTGGAACCAGAGTGCGCCCGCCAGCGCGAGCAGCGCGCTGCCGAGCGACACGGCCACCAGGGCGCCGGTGAACTCGCGCGCTGGCAGCAGGCCGGGCATCACCATCCAGTGATCGCTGCCGTCGAGCGTGAGCCGCAGCGCCAGGCCGCCATCGGGCTCGCGACGCCACACGGCCTCCACGCCCTGGCTGGCGACACGCGCCGACACCGAACGCACGAAGCCGCGCTCCAGCGGTGTGAGCAGCACGCGCGGCGCCTCGGCCGGGCCGGCGCCGTCGGTGCGGCCGGTGCGGCCGGTGCGACCGGCCATTGCCTGCCGGTTGAACCCTTCCACAAACGCCGGCCGCTGGGCCGGGGGCAGCGCGAGCAAGCCCGCGCGAATGGCCGCCACATTGCGTGCCACGCTCTCGGCGATCTGGTCCAGCCGGGGCTTGATGATCATCTCGCGCAGCAGCAAGCCGCCGCCGATCTGGCCCAGCGCGATGAGCAGCACGATCAGCAGTGCGTTGCGCCCGAACAGGCTGCGCGGAAAAAGCTTCATGGCACGCACGTCACGCCTCACGGAACGAACAGGTAGCCCACGCCCCATACGGTGCGGATGTGGCGCGGCTGCGCGGAGTCGGCCTCGATCAGCTTGCGCAGGCGCATCACCTGTACGTCGATGCTGCGGTCGGTCGCCTCGTGCTCGCGGCCGTGCGCGAGCTCGATCAGCCGATCACGGCCCAGCGGGCGATTCGGGTTGAGCGCGAGCGCCTGCAGCAAGGCGAATTCGCCGGTGGTGAGGGGCACGGCCTCGCAGCCGCCCTCGCCTGCGCGCTCGAGGCGCCGCTCGTCGAGGTGCAGCGCGAAGGCTCCGAAGCGGATGCTGCCCTGCGCGGGCGTCGGGCCGGTGTGCGCGCCCAGCATGCGCTGGCGCCGGACCAAGGCCTGGATGCGCGCCAGCAGTTCGCGCGGGTTGAAAGGCTTGGGCAGGTAGTCGTCGGCCCCCATCTCGAGGCCGACGATGCGGTCGACCGGATCGCCGCGCGCCGTGAGCATCAGGATGGGAATGGTCTCGCCCTGGGCACGCAGCCGGCGGCAGACGGCCAGGCCGTCCTCGCCCGGCATCATCACGTCGAGCACCAACACGTCGAAACGCTCGCGCGCCAGCAGCTTGTCGAGCGGCTGGGCGCTGTCGACGGTGCGTACTGCATAGCCCTGGTCGCCCAGGTAGCGCTGCAGCAGCGCACGCAGGTCGGCTTCGTCGTCGGCGATCAGGATGCGGGCCAGCGCTTCGGTCATGCGGCAGATCGTAACGGGCGCCACGAGGCAGGACCGCGCGGTAAATCATGACAAACGATGACAGAGCGCCCCGCACGCTCACGGATTGTCATGAACGGCCCCCCCGCAGCCATGGTTGGCTCACACCTCGCGGCCACAGTCGTCTCCACGGCAACGCGAGGTGCGAAGCCGACACCGCAAGGAGTACCGAAGATGAAACGCATCCTTTCCCTGTCCACCGTGTCGGTGCTCTCCGCCGCGCTGCTGGCGGCCGGCCTCACGCCCATCGATGCCGACGCGGCCAGCCGCCGCGTGGTGCGGCCCAACGCGGCCGGCGGCACGACCACCGCCGGCGCGGGTGCATGGCACGGCCCCTACGGCGGATACAGCGCGCGCGCCGGCTCCACCTCGGTCAACCCGGACGGCTCTGCCAGCCATCGCAGCGGCTTCTCGGCGGTCTCAGGCCGCGGCACGGTGCAGAGCACCGGCAGCGCGACGCGCGATGCGTCGGGCCAGGTCCAGCAAAGCCGCAGCACCGTCGCCACCAGCGCTGTCACCGGCAACAGCGTGCACAGCAGCACCAGCTACGGCACGAGCAGCGGCATCACCCACACCGCAACCTGCTACAGCGCGAGCGGCGCGGTCATTGCCTGCCGCTGAACGAACACGGGAGCGCACACCCCATGAAAACCCGATACACATGGCCCCTTCTGCTGGCCGCCTGCTCCTTCGCCGCCTGCGCACAGGCACCCGACGGCGGCCGCGCGGCGCAGATGCGCGCGGAACTGAACAAGCGCTTCGCCGCCGCCGACATCAACGTCGACGGCCGGCTCACGCGCGACGAGGCGCGCGGCAAGATGCCTCGGGTCTACCGCGACTTCGATGCGATAGACACCACGCACGCCGGTGCGGTGACGATGGCGCAGATCGAGGCCTACGCCGTGGCGCAGCAGCGCGGCAGCCGGCAGAAATAGCATGTCCTTCGACACCCTCCGCACATCGATGGGCCCGGAGTTCACGTCCTGGCTCACGGGGCTGCTCGTCTTCGTGCTGGCCGCGGCCACGCTCGAGGGGCTGGTCCAGAGCTTCGTGCGGCGTCAGGCCTACGACTGGCGCGCCTACGGCGCTTCGCTGGCCGACGCGGTGGGCCGACGCGCCGTCGATGCCCTGGGCCTGTCGATTGCCACGCCCATGCTGGCGTGGGCGCATGCGCACCGCATCGACACCATTGCACTGTCGACGCCCGCAGCCTTCGCGCTGCTCTTCGCGGGCCAGGAGTTCTGCTACTACTGGTACCACCGCGCGGCGCACCGGGTGCGCTGGTTCTGGGCCACGCATTCCGTGCATCACTCGCCCAACGAGCTGACGCTCGCGGCCGCGCTGCGGCTGGGCTGGACGGGCAAGCTCACCGGCACCGCGCTCTTCTTCGCGCCGCTCGTGTGGCTCGGCTTTCCGCCGCTTGCCGTGGTTGCAACGCTCGCGGCCAACCTGCTCTACCAGTTCTGGCTGCATGCGCCCTGGATGCCCCGGCTCGGCCCCCTCGAATGGATCTTCAACACGCCGACCCATCACAAGGTGCACCATGCCTCGAATCCCGAGTACCTCGACCGCAACTACGGCGGTGTGCTGATCGTGTTCGACCGGTTGTTCGGAACCTTCGCCGACGAGCGCAGCGACGTGAAAATCCGCTACGGCCTCACCACGCCGCTGCACTCCCACAATCCGCTGCGCATCGCCTTCCACGAGTGGGGTCGGCTGGCGCGCGACCTCTGGAACGCAAAGGGCTGGCGCGCGAGAATCTCGACCCTGTTCGGTCCACCTGGAGCGTCGTCATGAAGCATCTGTTGCGGGCCGGCCTGGCCTTGCTGCTGGCCCTGCCACCGGCCATGGCGCAACAGGCGGGTTCGCCGCCGCTGCCCGCCGATGTGCGCCGAGCCGCCGACGTGCCCTATGGCCCCGATGCACGGCAGCGCATGGACGTCTATCTCCCACCGCAGGCACGACACGGCGCACCCGTGCTCGTGATGGTGCACGGCGGGGCCTGGATGTTCGGCAACAAGGCAGCGGCCTCGGTGGTGGACCTCAAGATCGAGCACTGGGTGCGCGACCAGGGCTTCATCCTGGTGTCGGTCGCCTACCGCTTCGTGCCGCAGGTCGATCCGCTGCAGCAGGCGAGCGACGTGGCGCGCGCCGTCGCGACCGCGCAGGCCAGCGCGGCGTCGTGGGGCGGGGATGCGGGCCGATTCGTGCTCATGGGCCATTCGGCCGGCGCACACCTGGTGGCGCTGCTGAGTGCGTCGCCCGCCATCGCGCGGGCGCAAGGCGCGCAGCCCTGGCTGGGCACCGTCGTGCTCGACAGCGCCGCCATCGACACCACGGCGCTGATGCAGCGGCGGCACCTGCCCTTCTATGACCGCGTGTTCGGCAGCGACCCGGCCTACTGGCGCACGGTGTCCCCCACCGACACGCTCTCGCCGGGCGTACCGCCGATGCTGCTGGTGTGCTCGACACAGCGGCGCGACGAATCCTGCGCGCAGGCCCGGCAGTTCGCCGCGCGCGTTGCGTCCGTCGGCGGCCGGGCCGACCTGCTGCCCCAGGATCTGTCGCATGGTGCGATCGATGCCGAACTCGGCTTGCCCGGCGCCTACACCCGGGCGGTGGACAGGTTCATCGGCTCGCTCGGCAAGCCCGCGAGCTAGGATGCCGGGCATCCATGCCAATGCAGACACAGACGCCCGACATTTCCTTTCGCGCCCTGCGCGCGTCCGACCTCCCCATGCTGCGGGAGTGGCTGGGCCGGCCGCACGTTGCCGAATGGTGGGGCGCGGCACCCGACGACGCCGAGGTCGAGGCCGACTATGCGCCCATGCTGGCGGACGGCTCGACCGAACGCGGCTACATCGCGCTGCTGGACGGCGCGCCCCTGGGCTACATCCAGTCCTATGTCGTCATGGGCTCCGGCGGCGGCTGGTGGGCAAACGAGCGCGACCCGGGCGCACGCGGCATCGACCAGTTCCTCGCGAGCGCAGACCAGTTGAATCGCGGGCTCGGCAGCAGGATGGTCCGCGCATTCGTCGACCGGTTGTTCGAGGACCCCGCGGTCACGAAGGTGCAGACCGATCCTTCCCCGCGCAACTGCCGCGCGATCCGCAGCTATCGCCACGCCGGTTTCGACGTGCAGGCGGAAGTGACAACGCCGGACGGGCCAGCCTTGCTGATGGTGCGAAGCCGATGAATCGCCCCAGGCACAAAGCCTTCGCCGACATGCCGACCAGCGCGCCCGTGCCGTCGAACGCCCCGTAGACCACGGCCGCCGCTTCTCAGGCCTCGGGGGCAATCGCCTCGGCGTATTCGTAGAGCGCACCCAGCAATTCCTCGCCCCGCTCGTCCACCGTTTCGGAGAGCGCATCGACTTCGCTGAACAATTGCTCGATGGTGCGCGCCCCGCCCTCGCCGTGGAACAGCCGCGCCACGCGCAGCGCTTCCCAGCGCTCGGTCTCTTCGGGGCTGAGCGACTCGGGCCAGTTGCGCGCGCGGTAGCGGAACAGGATTTCCTCGAGGCGTCCGTCGTCGAAACCGGTGCGATCCTTGGCGAGTTCAGCGGCCGACAGGCCTCGCAGCTGATTGAGACGCCGACGGTCGGCGTTGCCGACGAAGCCGCCGTAGAGGTCTTCGTCGACGTCGGGCGTGGCCTCCTTGGGCCGTGCATACACCTGCGACCAGATGGCGCTCATGTCGGGCAGGTCGCGCGCAATGGCCGCGTGGCGCATGGCCGCGTCGAGATCCACACCCCAGCGCTGCGCCATGGCCGGCGCGAGCGTGCGCAGGTTGCCCACCACCATCGGCGACTTGTTGAGGTGGATGCCCTTCACCGGCAGCCGCACCACGCCTTCGGGCAGTTCGGCGGTACGGGTGAAAAGCCGCAGGCGCAGGGTTTCCACGTCGAGGTCACGCAGCTCGCTCGGGTCATGGGCCAGGTCCCAGGCGATCAGCTCGTTCCTGTTGGTCGGATGGCTCGCGAGCGGCCACATCACACCCAGGCAGCCGCGCTCCACCGGGAACATGCCGGAGACGTGCAGGAAAGGCTTGGCGGTTTCGCGCATCGCGGGTAGGCCGAGTTCGCTCGCCACGCGGTCCTTCTTGTGCAGGCTGAACGCGAAGTCGAACAGCTTGGGCTGCTTGTCGCGGATCAGCCGGGCCAGCGCGATGGTGGCGCGCACGTCGGACAGCGCATCGTGCGCCGACTCGTGCAGCAGGCCGTTGGCGCGCGCCAGGTCTTCGAGCTTGAAGCTGGGCTTGCCGTCTTCCTTCTTCGGCCACTCGATGCCGTCGGGCCGCAGCGCGTAGGTCAGGCGGACCACGTCGAGCAGGTCCCAGCGGCCGCAGTCGTTCTGCCATTCGCGCGCATACGGATCGATCAGGTTGCGCCAGAACAGGAAGCGCGTGACCTCGTCGTCGAAGCGGATGGTGTTGTAGCCCACGCCGATGGTGCCGGGCTGAGAGAAGGCGTGCTCGATCTGGGCGGCGAACTCATGCTCGGGGATGCCGCGCTCCAGGCACAGCTGCGGCGTGATGCCGGTGATCAGGCAGGCCTCTGGGCTGGGCAGGTAGTCCGGCGCGGGCTTGCAATAGACCATGAGCGGCTCGCCGACTTCGTTCAGCTCGGCGTCGGTGCGGATGGCGGCAAACTGCGACGGCCGGTCGCGGCGCGGCACGGCGCCGAAGGTTTCGTAGTCGTGCCAGAGAAAGGTGTGGTTCATTCAGAGCAAGGGTGAAAACAAGCGCGCAATGGAGTCGCCGAGGCGGCGCCAGAAATTTTGTGGCCGGTTGGCGCGCACCGCGCCGGAGCTGTGCAGGTCGGTCTCGAACTGCGCCCCCAGCGGCCGCGCCAGCGCGGGGCCATAGACCACGGCGCAGACCTCGAAGTTGAGCCGGAAGCTGCGGTTGTCGAAATTCGCGGTGCCGATCATCGCGCAATGCTCGTCGACCACCAAGGTCTTGGAATGCAGCATTCGCGCCTTGTACTCCCAGACCTTCACGCCGGCGGCGATCAGCTCGTCGAAGTAGGAGCGCGCCGCGGCGCTCACGATGGCCGAATCGCTGCGGCGCGGCACCAGCAGGCGCACGTCGACGCCGCGCAGCGCGGCGCTGGTGAGCGCCATCAGCGCAGGCTCGCCGGGCACGAAATATGGCGTGGTGAGCCAGGCGCGGTGCGTGGCCGAGTGAATGGCCTCGACGTGCATGCGGTGGATGGCTTCGAGCGCGTTGTCGGGGCCGCTGGTCACGATCTGCACGGGAATGTCGCCCGCCTCCAGCTGCGGCAGCATGGCACCCAGGGCGTCGTCCATGCCGCGCGGGTCTTCGCCGGTGGCGTAGGTCCAGTCCTCGAGGAAGGTGGTCTGCAGCCAGCGCACCGCACTGCCCTCGATGCGCAGGTGCACGTCGTGGTAGGCGTCGGGACGGGTGCGCTTGTCTTCCTCGTCGGTGATGTTGACGCCGCCGGTGAAGCCGACGCGGCCGTCGCACACCACGATCTTGCGGTGGGTGCGGTAGTTGGTCACCGGACGCAGGCGGCGGCCGATCTTGGTGTCATGGAAGAGCGCCACCTTGACGCCGGCCTCGTGCATGGGTGCCATGAACTTGCGGCCGATGCGCTTGGAGCCCAGTGCGTCGATCAGCAGGCGGACCGTGACGCCCGCCTTGGCGCGCTCGACCAGCAGGTCGCGCAGCGCGGTGCCGATCCGGTCGGGTTCGAAGATGTAGTACTCGAGGTGAATGTGGTCTTGCGCTGCGCGCACGGCCTCGAAGATCGCATCGAAAGTGCGCGCGCCGCCCGACAGCAAGGCCACGCCCGTGGCACTCGACACCGGCAGCCCGCAGGCCGCCGTGCCCAGCCGCGCCATCTGCTGCAAAGCCGGCGGCGCGTGCTGCGCCGCGTCGCGCAGGCGCGCAAGGTCGGCCTGCGCAGAGGCGCCGGCACGGCTGCGCAGCCGCTTGATCCGCTGCTTGCGCAGCCGCTGCGGCCCCAGGAAGTAATAGATGACGAAGCCCGCGAACGGCAGCAGCGCGAGCGACAGGATCCAGCTCATCGTGGACACCGGCGCGCGCTTCTGCATCACGATCCAGATCGACAGCACAGCGATGTAGCCGCTCCACGCCAGGGAGAGGCCGGTTTTCCATTCGTGGCTGAGTTCAGGGAGGATCAAAGCGGGCAGGCGGTGTGGTTTCGATGGCCGCCCAAAGAAAAAGGCCGACAGCGTGATGCTACCGGCCTTTGCCTTCATTCCAGAGATACCGCGGAACCGGCTTCGCCGGGCCGCAGGTATCGCCCCCGGAAGGGGGTAGGCGAAGCGACACGAAGTGCGCGAAGCCTGGGGGAGAGCCAGTTACCCTGCTGCGGCTTCTTCCGCTTCGGGCTTGGACTTGCCTTCCTTCTTCGGCAGCGGCTGGATGTCCAGCAGCACTTCGTCCTTCTCGTCGAGGTCGACTTCGAGGCGACCGCCGTCGGTCAGGCGACCGAAGAGCAGCTCGTCGGCCAGTGCACGACGGATCGTGTCCTGGATCAGGCGCTGCATCGGACGTGCGCCCATCAGCGGATCGAAGCCCTTCTTCGCCAGGTGCTTGCGCAGCTTGTCGCTGAAGGTGACTTCCACCTTCTTCTCGGCGAGCTGCGTTTCGAGCTGCAGCAGGAACTTGTCGACCACGCGCAGGATGATGTTCTCGTCGAGCGCCTTGAAGTTGACGATGGCGTCCAACCGGTTGCGGAATTCAGGCGAGAACAGACGCTTGATATCGCCCATTTCGTCGCCCGCCTGGCGCGGGTTGGTGAAGCCGATGGTCGCCTTGTTCATGGTCTCGGCACCCGCATTCGTCGTCATGATGATGATGACGTTGCGGAAGTCGGCCTTGCGCCCGTTGTTGTCGGTCAGCGTGCCATGGTCCATCACCTGCAGCAGCACGTTGAAGATATCCGGGTGCGCCTTCTCGATTTCATCGAGCAGCAGCACCGAATGCGGCTTCTTCGTGACAGCCTCGGTCAGCAGACCGCCCTGGTCGAAACCGACGTAGCCCGGAGGCGCGCCGATCAGGCGGCTCACCGCGTGACGCTCCATGTACTCCGACATGTCGAAGCGGATCAGCTCGATGCCCATGATGTAGGCGAGCTGCTTCGCAGCTTCGGTCTTGCCGACGCCCGTGGGGCCGGAGAACAGGAACGAGCCGATCGGCTTGTCGCCCTTGCCCAGGCCCGAGCGCGCCATCTTGACCGCGGAGGCCAGCACTTCGAGTGCCTTGTCCTGGCCGAACACCACGCTCTTGAGGTCGCGCTCGATGGTCTGCAGCTTGCCGCGGTCGTCGTTGCTGACGTTGGCCGGGGGAATGCGTGCGATCTTCGCCACGATTTCCTCGACTTCGGTCTTGCTGATGGTCTTCTTGCGCTTGCTCGGCGGCAGGATGCGCTGGGCGGCACCGGCTTCGTCGATGACGTCGATGGCCTTGTCGGGCAGGTGACGGTCATTGATGTACTTGGCGCTGAGCTCGGCCGCGGCCTGCAGGGCTGCCACCGCGTACTTCACGCCATGGTGCTCTTCGAAGCGCGACTTCAGACCCTTCAGGATGTCGACGGTTTCCTGCACCGACGGCTCGACCACGTCGACCTTCTGGAAACGGCGCGACAGGGCCGCATCCTTCTCGAAGATGCCGCGGTATTCGGTGAAGGTGGTCGCACCGATGCACTTGAGCTGGCCGCTCGAGAGCGCCGGCTTGAGCAGGTTCGACGCATCGAGCGTGCCGCCCGAGGCGGCGCCCGCACCGATCAGCGTGTGGATTTCGTCGATGAACAGGATGGCATTCGGCTTGTCCTTGAGCGACTTGAGCACGCCTTTCAGGCGTTGCTCGAAATCGCCGCGGTACTTGGTGCCGGCCAGCAGCGCGCCCATGTCGAGCGAGAACACCATCGACTCGGCCAGGATTTCAGGCACGTCGCCCTGGGTGATGCGCCATGCCAGGCCCTCGGCAATCGCGGTCTTGCCGACGCCGGCCTCGCCCACGAGCAGCGGGTTGTTCTTGCGCCGGCGGCACAGGATCTGGATCACGCGCTCGACCTCGTACTCGCGGCCGATCAGCGGGTCGATCTTGCCGTCCTTGGCGAGCTGGTTGAGGTTTTGCGTGAACTGCTCGAGCGGCGATGCCTTCTCGTTGCGTTCGCCGCCGCCCTCCTCGCCCTCGCCCGAAGGCGATTCGCTGTTGCCCTTGACGGCCTCGGGCGGATCGCTCTTCTTGATGCCGTGGGCAATGAAATTGACCACGTCGAGGCGGGTCACGCCCTGCTGGTGCAGGTAGTAGACCGCGTGCGAATCCTTCTCGCCGAAGATCGCGACCAGCACATTGGCGCCGGTGACTTCCTTCTTGCCGTTGCCGGTGGACTGCACGTGCATGATGGCGCGCTGGATCACGCGCTGGAACCCCAGCGTGGGCTGGGTGTCGACATCATCGGTACCCGCCACCTGGGGCGTGTTGTCCTTGATGAAGTTGGTGAGCGACGCCCGAAGGTCGTCGACGTTGGCCGAGCAGGCGCGCAGAACCTCTGCGGCGCTCGGGTTGTCCAGCAAAGCGAGCAGCAGATGCTCCACGGTGATGAACTCGTGGCGCTGCTGCCGGGCCTCGACGAAGGCCATGTGCAAGCTGACTTCCAGTTCCTGGGCAATCATGTGATTTCCTTTTGCCTTGCTGTAAATAAGTTCTCAGATGGGTTGGAGCTTGCGCAATTCAACTGGTTCATGCAACAGGTTCGCTGACGCATTGGAGCGGATGCCCGGCCTGCTGCGCGGCTTCCATGACCTGGTTGACCTTGGTGGCTGCCATGTCGCGGGAATAAACCCCACAGACGCCCCGGCCATCGAGGTGGATCTTGAGCATGATCTGGGTGGCGGTCTCGCGATCCTTGTTGAAATATTCCTGCAGCACGACGATCACGAACTCCATGGGCGTGTAGTCGTCGTTCAGCATCACCACCTGGTACATCTGCGGCGGCGCGGTTCTTTGCGGCCGGCGCTCCAGGACGACCGAATCTCCGTCGTCCCCGGCCGGTTTCTGGGCCGGCGGAGTGCTGGGAGTTTTTGGAGTTCTCGTTGCCATGAAAATCATTCTATAGAGCGTGCAAGCGCTGTGCCGAGCGAAAAAAACGTGGTGGCGCGTATCCGACAATTCAAGGGGTTTGCGGCCGCTGCGACAGTATTTCCGCAACGGCATGCCAGGCAGGAGTTTTAGGCAAAAAAGCCCGCCGCAATTGGCTGAAGAAGCAGCAAAAAGCCCTTGAATTCCTTCCGGAAGTTCAAGGGCTCCTCGTGTTGCCTCGACACCGCCAGGACGTCGAAGCGCGGCAACTACATGTTGTCGATCATCACCTGGCCGAAGCCCGAGCAGCTCACCTGCGTCGCGCCGTCCATCAGGCGGGCGAAGTCGTAGGTGACTTTCTTGCTGGCGATCGACTTCTCCATCGAGCTGATGATCAGGTCGGCCGCTTCCTTCCAGCCCATGTGGCGCAGCATCATTTCGGCCGAGAGGATCTCGGAACCGGGGTTCACGTAGTCCTTGCCGGCGTACTTGGGAGCCGTGCCGTGGGTGGCCTCGAACATGGCGACGGTGTCGCTCAGGTTCGCGCCCGGGGCGATGCCGATGCCACCGACCTGCGCGGCCAGGGCGTCGGAAACGTAGTCGCCGTTGAGGTTGAGCGTGGCAATCACGCTGTATTCGGCCGGACGCAGCAGGATCTGCTGCAGGAACGCGTCGGCGATGCTGTCCTTGACGGTGATTTCCTTGCCGGTCCTGGGATTCTTGAACTTCATCCATGGGCCGCCATCGATCAGCTCGGCGCCGAACTCCTTGGCCGCCAGGCCGTAACCCCAGTCACGGAAGCCACCTTCGGTGAACTTCATGATGTTGCCCTTGTGCACCAGGGTGACGCTGGGCTTGTCGTTGTCGATGGCGTATTGCAGCGCCTTGCGCACCAGGCGCTCAGTGCCTTCCCGGGACACCGGCTTGACGCCGATGCCCGAGGTTTCGGGGAAGCGGATCTTCTTGACGCCCATTTCGTCCTGCAGGAACTTGATGAGCTTCTTCGCCTTTTCGCTTTCGGCTTCGAACTCGATGCCGGCGTAGATGTCTTCGGAGTTCTCGCGGAAGATCACCATGTTCGTCTTGTGCGGTTCACGCACCGGGCTCGGAACGCCTTCGAAATACTGGATGGGACGCAGGCACACGTAGAGGTCGAGTTCCTGGCGCAGCGCGACGTTCAGCGAGCGGATGCCGCCACCGACTGGCGTGGTCAGCGGGCCCTTGATGGAGACCACGTAGTCGCGCACGGCGTGCAGCGTTTCCTCGGGGAGCCAGACGTCGGGGCCGTAGACCTTGGTCGACTTCTCGCCCGCGTAGACCTCCATCCAGTGGATCTTCTTCTTGCCGCCGTAGGCCTTTGCCACCGCAGCGTCCACCACCTTCAGCATCACCGGCGTGATGTCCAGGCCGGTTCCATCGCCCTCGATGAAGGGAATGATCGGTTGGTCAGGCACATTGAGGGAGTTGTCGGCGTTGACCGTGATCTTCTGGCCTTCGGTCGGGACTTTGATGTGCTGATAACTGGTCATGAGAGGGGAAGGCTCCGGGATCGACGTACTTTTAAGAACTGTCAGCGAATTCAGACACGGCGCGTATTCCGCTGTACAGCCGGCGAACAAATCGCTGTACATTTTAGACGCAACCCATCAGCAAGCGTTTGTCAACCGGCGGCCCAACGGCGTCGTTAGTGGCTGACCTTCTGCTCGCCGGGAGGCGTTTCCAACCAATTCTCGATAGAGGAATCACCAATGAGCAAAATTCTCGCAGTCATGATCGCCGGCCTGTTCGCCGCTGGCGCCTACGCCCAGAACCCGGCCGGTACGACGCCCGAGCAAGGCAACGCCACCAACAGCAAGTCGCAGCAACGCGCCGAAGCCAAGAAGGCTGCCAAGCCCGCTGGCCAGGTCAAGGCTCCGGCTGGCGACGAAGCCAAGACCCCCGAAGGCGGCGCCATCGGTGCCGACAAGGCTGCGGCCTCCGGCGAGAAGCGTGCTGAAACCCGTGACCAGCGTCGTCGCAACAAGGACGGCAGCGTCAAGCGCAAGTCGACCCAAGGCGGCACCCCGAAGTAATTCGGCCTGCCCCGCAAAAGAAGCGCTCTTCGGAGCGCTTTTTTTTCGTGCAAAGGCAGCTTTGTCCTGTCAACCGCTGAAAACGGCCTCCGTTGAATGTCTACCTTCCGCAAGAAGGCCAATCCAGATCAACGAATTTCAAAGGATATGTTCATGAACAAGCTGCTCGCAGCCCTGGTCGCCGGTCTCTTCGCCGTCGGCGCTTTCGCTCAACAAGCCGAGCCCACCACGGCAGCTCCGGCTCCCGCAGCCAAGGCTGCCAAGCACGCTTCCGTCAAGAAGCACGCTGCTGCCAAGAAGCACAAGGTTCGCCACGTTGCCAAGGCCCACACGGCCGCCGCCAAGAAGGTGTAAGCTTTCCCGCTCACCGGCAATGCCCGCATCAGCGGGCATTTTTATTGGCATTTTTAATCCAGGCCGGGCCCTGGCCCCGCCCTGAAAGAGTCGTCCGATGCTCATCAAGCGTCTCGCCGCCCTGCTCTCCCTGCTCCTCGCATCCGCATCGTTCACGATGCAGGCACATGCCCAGCAGCAACCCCAGACCGACCTGCCACGCACCCAACTTTCGGTCGGCCTGTACAAGATCGACGCGCAGGTTGCGCAAACTCCTCTTCAACGTGAAATCGGCCTGATGTTCCGCAAGGAGATGCCCCAGGCCGAAGGCATGATCTTCGTGTTCGAGCAACCCGCCACGCAGTGCTTCTGGATGCGCAACACGATCCTTCCGCTGACCGCCGCCTTCGTTGCCGACGACGGACGCATCGTCAACCTGGCCGACATGCAGCCCATGACCGAGAACACGCATTGCTCGCAGGAGCCGGTGCGCTACGTGCTCGAAATGAACCAGGGCTGGTTTGCCAAGAAGAACATCAAGAAGGGCGCCAAGCTCGGCGGCGAGCTGTTCGCAGCCGGCAAACGATGAGCGCCTGCCGTCCATAGCCAACAAAAAGCCGACCCATGGTCGGCTTTTTCGTTTTTAGCAGAACGCGGGATCAGCCGAAGTTCTTAGCAGCGAAGTCCCAGTTGACCAGCTTGGCCAGGAAGGTCTCGACGAACTTCGGGCGCAGGTTGCGGTAGTCGATGTAGTAGGCGTGCTCCCAGACGTCCACGGTCAGCAGCGCGGTGTCTGCAGTCGTCAGTGGCGTGCCGGCTGCGCCCGTGTTCACGATGTCCACGGTGCCGTCGGGCTTCTTCACCAGCCAGGTCCAGCCCGAGCCGAAGTTGCCCACGGCCGACTTCACGAAGGCTTCCTTGAAGGCGTCGTAGCTGCCCCACTTCGCTTCGATGGCCTTGGCCAGCGCGCCGGTGGGAGCGCCGCCGCCTTGCGGCTTCATGCAGTTCCAGAAGAAGGTGTGGTTCCAGATCTGCGCGGCGTTGTTGTAGATGCCGCCGCTGGACTTCTTGACGATCTCCTCGAGCGTCAGCGATTCGAACTCGGTGCCCTTTTGCAGGTTGTTGAGGTTCACCACGTAGGCGTTGTGGTGCTTGCCGTAGTGGTACTCGAGGGTTTCCTTCGAATACTCGGGTGCCAGTGCGTCCAGGGCGTATGGCAGGGGTGGGAGCACATGTTCCATGGTTTTTTCTCGTGGGTTGGTTGTGGGAATGAAGGATTCTAGGAAGTAATTATCGAGACGGCGTCGGACGCGTTCCCGTCGCGCCGCCCAAAGCGACGGTCAGGTCGACCTCGCCATCGGCGAGCCGCGCCTTGACCGCATCGCCCGGTGCGAGTTGCGTGGCGCTGACGATCGCATGACCATCTGTATCGGTCAGCCACGCATAGCCGCGTTGCAAGACCAGTGCCGGATCGAGCAATCGCATGCGCAGGGCCACGCGCTCCAGCCGATCGCGACGCTGCACGACCGCGCGCCCCATCTTCAGCGGAAAGTCAGCGGCGATCTGGCGCGGCAACTGCGTCAGCCGCTCCCTTCTGGACATCACACTGTAGCGAAGCCGCTGCGCATGATGCGCAAGGCGCAACTGCTGGCGAGTCACCAGATTCGAAGGCCGGCCGAGGCGCCCCGCGGCCTGGTCCAGACGCTGTCCGAGCACGTCGAGGCGACTGCCCAGCGCGTCGCCGAGCCGCTCCTCGAGCAGATCGAGCGCACCGAGCCACACGTCCCGAGGCGCGCTCACCAGCTCCGCCGCGGCCGTGGGCGTAGGCGCGCGCAGGTCGGCGCAGAAATCGGCGATGGTGAAGTCGGTTTCGTGCCCCACGCCGCTGACCAGCGGCACCGGACTCTGCACGATGGTACGAGCCAGCGCCTCGTCGTTAAAGGCCCAGAGATCCTCGATGGAACCTCCGCCGCGCACCAGCAGGATCACGTCGACAGCGGGCGCGAGGCCATAGAGCGACTGCAGCGCCCGCACCAGTTCGCCCGGCGCGTTGCCCCCCTGCACCGCCGCCGGGGCAAGCACGACCGGAATGTGTGGAACACGCCTTCGCAGCGCAGTGACTACGTCGTGCAAGGCAGCAGCGCCCAGCGATGTGACGATGCCGATCGAGCGGGGCATGGTCGGCAACGCCCGCTTGCGCGCCGGATCGAACAGGCCCTCGGCCTCCAGGCGCGCCTTGCGCTGCATGAACTGCTCGAACAGCGCGCCCTGCCCCGCGCGCCGCAGGCTCTCGACCACCAGTTGCAGATCGCCGCGCGGCTCGTAGACCGCAAGTCGCCCGCGCACCTCGACCTGATCGCCGTCGCGTGGCGAAAAGTCGAGCAGCCCGGCGGCGCGGCGGAACATCGCGCAGCGCAGCTGGCCGGATTCGTCCTTGAGCGCGAAGTAACAATGTCCACTTGAGGCGCGCGAAAAACCAGAGATCTCGCCGCGCACCGTCACCGGGTTGAAGCGGGCGTCGAGCGCGTCGGCGACCGCGCGGCACAAGGCGCCGACAGCCCAGACTCGCGGCCCGGGCGCGGAATTCGGTTCACGCAAGTTCACAAAACGCCCGCTCGGCCGGATGCCACTCTTCCACAACGGGCGGCATGGCCCCCAGCTTCGGCCCCCAGGGCAGGACAGGCGCACGGTTTCTCGTGCAAGCCATTGATTTCATTGAAAAAAGTGCTGCTCAAAATTCAGTCGATCCAGCGAAAAGGCCGCCCCATGCGGGTCGCGGCGAGTTGGGCAGCAGGTTAGTCACAAAGTTATCCACAGAATCTGTGCGTCCTTGCTGACACAAAAACAAGGCGCGTGACGATGGTGGGCTCAGTGGATAATCGCCGCGCATTTGCAGTCTACGGGCCGGAGGATTTTCTTGTTTTCCATCATAGTTGCCGCGGGTTGGCCGATCTGGCCCTTGCTCGCATGTTCGGTCATTGCGCTCGCGCTGGTTATAGAACGTTTCACGAGTCTCAAGACCGTGAGGGTACTGCCGCCGAAGCTGCTCGACGAAACCATCACCGCGTCGCACGGAGCCATTCCCGGTCCGGACGTCGTGACCAAACTCGAACGCAACTCGATGCTCGGCCAGGTCCTGGCCGCCGGTCTGCGCGCGCTGAACGCCAATCCGCGCTGCACCGAAGACGACCTGCGCGCCGCCATGGAAGCCTCCGGCCGCACCGTGGCGCACAAGCTCGAGCGCTACCTGCCGGCGCTGGCCACCATCGCTTCGGCAGCCCCCCTGCTGGGCCTGCTGGGCACCGTGATCGGCATGATCGAGATCTTCGGTTCGCAGTCGCCGGGCAGCGGCGCGGTGGGCTCGGGCAACCCGGCGCAACTGGCGCACGGCATCTCGATCGCGCTCTACAACACGGCCTTCGGCCTGATCGTGGCCATCCCGACGCTGATCTTCTGGCGCTACTTCCGCAGCCGGGTCGACGAGTACCTGCTGAACCTCGAGCTCTCCGGCGAGCGCTTCGCGCGCCATCTCAACGCACTGCGCAAATGAGCCGCGCCCGCATGCAGTTCCGCCACGGCGTGCGCGACGAGCCGGAGATCAACCTGATCCCGTTCATCGACGTGCTGCTGGTGATCCTGATCTTCCTGATGCTGTCGACCACCTACAGCAAGTTCACCGAGATGCAGCTGCGGCTGCCCACGGCGGACGTCGAGGCGCAGCGCGACTATCCGAAGGAAGTGATCGTGGCGGTTTCGGCCGATGGCCGCTACTCGGTCAACAAGAACGCCGTGGCCGACCGCAGCGTGGAAAGCGTGACGGCTGCCCTCGCGGCCGCGGCCACCGGCGGCAAGGACAGCGTGGTGATCATCAGCGCCGACGCGACCAGCCCGCACCAGGCCGTGGTGACGGTGATGGAAGCCGCGCGTCGTGCCGGCCTGATGCAGATCACCTTCGCGGCCCAGTCGACGGCACAAGCCGGGCACTGAGTGCCTACCGGCGGCAGCAGAAACACGGGTTCGCGCCTGCAGGACGCCTGGCTGCGCCGCGGCCTCCTGGCCTGCCTGCTGTGGCCGCTGTCTCTTGTCTATGCCGCGCTGTTCGCGGTGCGCGGCCTGCTCTATCGCGCGGGATGGCTGAAGACCGAGCGCGTGCGAGTGCCGGTGATCGTGGTCGGCAACGTGATTGCGGGCGGCGCCGGCAAGACGCCGGTCGTGATGGCCGTCGTCCGGCACCTGCAGTCGCGGGGAATGCACGTCGGCGTGGTGTCGCGAGGCTATGGCCGCCGCACCGACGACTGCCGCGAAGTGCTCGGCGACAGCGATCCGCGGGATGTGGGCGACGAGCCTGCGCTGATCCGTCACGCCACCGGCGCGCCGGTGTTCGTCGCGCGCCAGCGCATCGATGCCGCCCGCGCACTGCTCGAACGGCATCCGGCCACGCAGGTCATCGTGAGCGACGACGGACTGCAGCATCTGGCGCTCGGGCGCGACATCGAGATCTGCGTGTTCGACGACCGGGGCATCGGCAACGGCTGGCGATTGCCCGCGGGCCCGCTGCGCGAAGCCTGGCCACGACGCTGCGACCTGGTGCTGCACAGCGGATCGCGACCGGCCTTCGCAGGCGGCCACACTGCCACCCGGTCGCTTGCGAGCGACGCCTTGGGCAGCGATGGAAAACGCGTACCGCTGGCCTCCCTTGCAGGCCGGCCGTTGACCGCACTGGCGGCGATCGCACGGCCCGAGGCCTTCTTCGAGATGCTGCGGAACCGCGGCCTGACGCTCGCCGACACCATCGCGCTGCCCGATCACTTCGATTTCGAGAGCTGGCAGCCCCCGTCTGGCGCGGACATGCCTCTCGTCTGCACCGAAAAGGACGCCGTCAAGCTCTGGCGCAAGGCTCCCGATGCGCTGGCCGTGCCGCTGGAGTTCGTGCCTTCCGCGGAATTCTTCGCCGCCCTCGACGCAAAGCTATCATCGCTCGATGGATACCAAGCTGCTTGAACTGCTCGTCTGCCCCGTCACCAAGGGGCCGCTGACCTGGAACCCCGAGAAGCAGGAGCTGTGGTCCCGCAGCGCCCGCCTGGCATATCAGGTGCGCGACGGTATTCCGGTGCTGCTCGAGAACGAGGCGCGCACGCTCTCCGACGAAGAGCTCGGGCTGTGAGCTTCACCGTTCTGGTTCCGGCGCGGCTGGCGTCGACACGACTTCCCAACAAACCTCTCGCCGATATCGCCGGCGTGCCCATGGTCGTGCGCGTGGCGCAGCGTGCCGGCGAATCCGGCGCGGCGCGCGTGGTGGTCGCGGGGGACGATCCATCCATCATCGAGGCTTGCAAGGCGCATGGTGTCGAGGTCGTCCTGACGCGCCAGGACCATCCGAGCGGCACCGACCGGCTGGCGGAAGCCTGCGAACAACTCGGGCTCGATGGCGACGACATCGTCGTCAACGTGCAGGGCGACGAGCCGCTGATCGACCCGGCGCTGATCGATGCAGTGGCGAGCACGCTGTCCACGCACGCCGAAGCGGCGATGAGCACCGCCGCCCACGAAATCGATTCGGTCGGCGACTTCATGAATCCCAACGTGGTGAAGGTCGTGCTCGACGCACAAGGCAACGCGATGTACTTCAGCCGCGCGCCCATTCCATGGTGGCGCGACGGCTCCGCCAACGGTGCCGCGCCTGCCGCGCTGTCCGCCGCCCCTGCGCCGCTGCGCCACATCGGGATCTATGGCTATCGCGCGGGCTTCGTGCGGCGCTTTCCTTCGCTGCCCCCGGCGCCCGTCGAGTCGACGGAAGCACTCGAGCAACTGCGCGCGCTGTGGCACGGCCATCGCATCGCGGTGCATGTGAGCCATGTCGCGCCGGGCCCCGGCATCGACACGCCCGAAGACCTGGCGCGCGTGCGCGCGGTCTTCGCAGCCGCAGGCGCCTGAGCGTCCCGGCGGCTGCAGGAGCGGGATTTCCCCAAGGGCACGCATGCTATCCTCGAAACAACTCCGCCTTGCCCAGCCACGGGGCCGATGCACGGCGCGACACAAGATCTAAGAACCGTCCGAGGACACCATGAGACTAATTTTGCTGGGCGCGCCCGGGGCGGGCAAAGGCACGCAAGCGGCCTTCATTTGCCAGAAGTACAGCATTCCCCAGATTTCGACCGGCGACATGCTGCGGGCAGCCGTCAAGGCCGGCACCCCGCTCGGACTGCAGGCCAAGGCGGTCATGGACGCCGGCGCGCTGGTCAGCGACGACCTGATCATCAACCTCGTGAAGGAGCGCATCGCGCAGCCCGATTGCGCCGGCGGCTTCCTCTTCGACGGATTTCCCCGCACCATCCCCCAGGCCGACGCCATGAAGGCGGCCGGAGTCAAGCTCGACTACGTGCTCGAGATCGATGTGCCCTTCAGCGACATCATCGAGCGCATGAGCGGCCGCCGTTCGCACCCGGCTTCGGGCCGCACCTACCACGTCAAGTTCAATCCGCCCAAGGTGGAAGGCAAGGACGACGTGACCGGCGAGGACCTGATCCAGCGCGAGGACGACAAGGAAGAAACCGTGCGCAAGCGGCTCGAGGTGTACAGCCAGCAGACGCGTCCGCTGGTCGACTACTACTCCGCCTGGGCGAAGGCAGATCCGGCGGCCGCGCCGAAGTACCGCGCCATCAAGGGCGTGGGCACGGTCGACGAGATCACGCAGCGGGCACTGGCCGCGCTCAGCAGCTGACCTGACTCCCCGGAAACCGCCCCTCGACAGGGGCGGTTCTGTTTTCACCCCAGCAGTTCGAGCATCAGGGCGATGCGCGCCTTGACCGGCGTCAGTGCGCCTGCATCGCGCAGCGGATCGCCGGCCTTCGGAAGGATGCGCCCGCTGATGCAACGCGTCGCCCTGACCACCGAGACACCGGCGTCCTGCGCCCTGAGCGCAGCCGCCTCCAGAGCATGGTGAAGGGTGCCGTTGCCGGTAGTGGCAAGCACCAGCCCGCGCAGGGGCTCCGCGCCCCCAGGCAGCAGGAGCGCATCGATCACCGCCCCGCTGGCACCGGCATGGCTCATCACGATCTCGACCCGGGGCCACTGCACCGCGGTCGCCGCCAGGATCTTCGCCGACGACACAGCCTGCCCCTGCGGCCAGGCGCGGACGAGGCGCACTTCCCCCTCCTCGACATAGCCGATCGGTCCCGAGTCGCCTGAGGCAAAGGCGTCTAGCCGATAGGTATGCACCTTCTGGATGTCGACACCACCGTGGACGGCGCCGGCGCAGACCACCGTCACGCCCTGGGCGCCCTGCGTCGTTGCGACGCCGATCGCATCGCGCACGTTCTGCGGCCCGTCCGGCGACAGCGCGGTGGCCGGACGCATCGCGCAGGTGAGCACCACGGGCTTGGATGGTGCCAGCACGGAGTGCAGGAAGAACGCCGTCTCCTCGATGGTGTCGGTGCCGTGCGTGATAACCACGCCGGCCACATCGGCCTGCGCCAGCCAGTGCGCGCAGCGTCGGGCCAACTGCTGCCAGATGTCGAAGGACATGTCCTTGCTGTCCACCTGGGCCACCTGCTCGGCCTCTAGGGTCACGCCGTCAGGGGCCTCGATACCGCCCAGCAGGTCGGCCACGCCCACCTGCGCGGCGGTGTAGCCGATGTTGTCGTCGCTGCTGGCGGCCCGGCCCGCGATGGTGCCACCGGTACCCAGAACCACCACGCGTCGGCGTAATTCAGGCGAAGAGGAATTGACCATGGCTTGTCAACTTAAAAAAACTGGTTAAAAATACAGCCACTGGATATCCAGCCAGTACCGCAAGGAACCACATATGCAGTTCGCCGTGAAGCTTACAGCCCGCCAGCAGCAGATCCTGGATCTCATCCAGAGCGCCATCGCACGTACAGGTGCGCCGCCCACCCGCGCCGAGATCGCCAACGAACTCGGCTTCAAGTCAGCCAACGCCGCGGAAGAGCATCTGCAGGCGCTGGCGCGCAAGGGCGTCATCGAACTTGTCAGCGGCACTTCGCGCGGCATCCGCCTCAAGGGCGACGCGCTGCGCTCGCTCAACGAAACGCGCCATCGCGAAGGCAACCAGTTCTCGCTCTCGCTGCCCGGCATGGCCCAGCTTGCGCTGCCGCTCATCGGCCGCGTCGCGGCAGGCTCGCCGATCCTGGCGCAGGAGCACGTCGACCAGACCTACTACGTCGAGAACACGCTGTTCCAGCGCCAGCCCGACTACCTGCTCAAGGTGCGCGGCATGTCGATGCGCGACGCCGGCATCATGGACGGCGACTTGCTCGCGGTACAAGCCACCAAGGAGGCCCGCAACGGCCAGATCGTGGTGGCCCGGCTGGGCGACGAGGTGACCGTCAAGCGCCTGAAGCGCAACAAGCAGGTCATCGAGCTGCACGCCGAGAACCCCGACTACCCGACCATCATCGTGCAGCCGGGGGAGCCCTTCGAAATCGAAGGCCTCGCTGTCGGACTCATCCGAAACACCATGCTGATGTAGGCACCGGGCGGCCTGCTTTCCGCAGCACGCATCCCCATCCGGCCTCGACAGGTGGCGGGCGTATGGCGAAGAGTCGCCATCACCCTGTCGCGGCCGATTCAAGAAATCCTGCCTGTGTTCAACCTCTACTTTCTTGGAGTTCACATGGGAATCGCCCTCCTCGCCATCGCCGATATCTGGATGCCGCTGCAATCGCTGGCCAGCCGCCTGATGCCGGCACGCCGCGCTCGTCGCGGGAATCACATCGACACGACCGAATCGTCTGCCGGACTGCGCTACGTAGCGGTGCGCCCCGCCTGCACGGCCCGCTCGGGTGGCAGTGCCTCGCCCAGCCAGGCGGCCACCGTGCCAGCACGCCCGTTGCGAGTGGTCCGCGTTGTCGACGACAAGAACAGGCAGTGCAGCAGCAATCGCGTCCGAATCTCCGGCCGCATGGCCGATGTCTGCGCAGAGCTCGACCGACTGGCCGCGCTCGAGGCCGCCGAAACCATGGCCACGGCACCGCGCTCGACCCGCCTGCACTGAGCCCGAACAGCCCTGCGAGCGGCTTCGGGGTGGGTATCCAAACGTTCGCAGGCGCGACATTCCAATGCTGCGAGGCACAATGGCGTGCCATGAACATTGTGATCCTCGACGATTACCAGGACGCCGTACGCAAGCTGCGCTGCGCTTCCAAGCTGGACGCATACGCGGCCAAGGTCTATACCAACACGGTGAAGGGCATTGGGCAGCTATCGGTTCGCCTCAAGGACGCCGACGTGATCGTGCTGATCCGCGAGCGCACCCAGATCTCGCGCCAGCTGATCGAGAAGCTCCCCAAGCTCAAGCTCATTTCCCAGACCGGGCGCGTTGCCGGACACATCGACGTCGCGGCCTGCACCGAGCGAGGCGTGGCCGTGGCGGAAGGTTCCGGCTCTCCGCAGGCGCCTGCCGAGCTCACTTGGGCGCTCATCATGGCCGCCATGCGCCGGCTGCCGCAGTACATCAGCAATCTCAAACATGGCGCCTGGCAGCAGTCGGGGCTCAAGTCGGCCTCCATGCCGCCCAACTTCGGCATCGGCTCGGTGCTCAAGGGCAAGACGCTTTGCATCTGGGGCTATGGCCGCATCGGCCAGTTGGTCGCGCGCTACGGTCAGGCCTTCGGCATGCAGGTCGTGATCTGGGGTCGTGAAGCGAGTTGCGCCAAGGCGCGCTCCGATGGCTTCCAGGTGGCACAGAACCGACACGAGTTCTTCGCCGCGGCCGACGTGCTGTCGGTGCACCTGCGGCTCAACGAAGAGACCAACGGCCTCATCACGCTGGAAGACCTCTCGCGCATGAAGCCGACCGCCCTGTTCGTGAACACCTCGCGTGCGGAACTGGTCGAGGCCGACGCCCTGCTCGCGGCGCTCAACCGCGGGCGCCCCGGGCTGGCGGCCGTCGATGTGTTCGAGAGCGAGCCGCCGCTGCAGGGCCACGCGCTGCTGCGCCTGGAGAACTGCATCTGCACGCCGCACATCGGCTACGTCGAGCAGGAAAGCTACGAGAGCTACTTCGGCCAGGCTTTCGACAACGTCGTGAGCTACATCAACGGCAACCCCACGAACATCGTGAATCCCGGCGCGCTGCAGGTCCGCCGGTGAGCCGGCCAGCGTCCAGGGGTGCGCTCTGGGCGCTGCTCGTCGGCAATTTCGTGATCGGCACGGGCGTGATGGTCGTGCCCGGCACGCTCAACGAGATCAGCGCCTCGCTCTCGGTCACGGCCGCAACGGCGGGGCAACTCATCACGGCCGCTGCGGCGGTCATGTGCATCGGCGCACCGCTGCTGGCTGCCGCGGTCGCAGGCTGGGACCGCCGGCAGCTGCTGGCCCTCACCCTGCTCTGGTACGCGGCCGGCCACGTTCTCTGCGCGCTGATGCCGAGCTTCGGCGCGCTGCTGCCGGTGCGCATGCTCACGGTGATCGCGCCGGCCATCTTCACACCCCAGGCTGCTGCCTGCGCCGGCCTGCTGGTGCCGCCCGAGCACCGCGGGCGAGCCGTGACCTTCGTCTTTCTCGGGTGGTCGATGGCCTCGGTGCTGGGGCTGCCCATCGGTGCGCTGATCGGCGGGCACCTGGGCTGGCGCATGGCTTTCGCGGCCATCGCTCTGCTCAGTGTCGCCAGCGCGACATCGATCTGGCTCACCTTGCCGAACGGCATCAAGCCCGCCGCGCTGACGGCCGCCGCATGGTCGCGTGTGCTGCGCAGCCCCGTGCTGATGGGCATCGTCTCGGTCACGGCACTGCAGGGCGCGGGCCAATTCGTGCTGTTCAGCTATTTCGGGCCGATCCTCAAGCAGAGCTTCGGCGCGGACGCCACCACGCTGAGCGTGATGTGGGCGCTCTTCGGCGCCTGCGGGCTGGTCGGCAACATGGTGGTCAGCCGGTACATCGACCGCGTGGGTGCCGGCCGCATGGTGCTGGTCACGACGGTGCTGATCGCCGCCAGCCTGCTGCTGTGGCCGCTGGCTTCCACGCTTGCCTGGCTGGCGGTTGTGCTCGTGCCCTGGGGCCTGGGCTGCTTCTCCACGAATTCGGCGCAGCAGGCCCGGCTGGTGGGCCTTGCGCCCGCGCTCGCGCCGGGCTCGGTGGCGCTCAACAGCTCCGGCATCTACACCGGCCAGGCCGTGGGCGCGGCGCTCGGCGGCTGGCTGCTTGCCAACGACGCTGGCGCCTGGATGAGCTGGGTCGGCCTCGGCCTGGTGCTCATCGCCATCTCGCTCAGCGTGGCCATCGACCGCAGCCGTCGTGCGCCCTGAAAGCGCGTCCCCGCGTAAAACCCGTCACGCCCCGCCCGCGCGGGGCTGCAAAATCGAAGACTTCGACAGCGGTGCCGATGCGTACGGCACCTGTGTCGACGCCTGCCCCGCAGGTCCGGATACCACCCAACCAGTGAAAATCTCCAGCAAATGACAGTGAACTACTCCCGAATCGGCGTCGTCGGCGCCGGCGCCATGGGGCGCGGCATCGCGCAGATCGCCGCACAGGCGGGCAGCGAGGTGCTGCTGCTCGACAGCTTCGCGGGCGCCGCCGAGCGCGGGCGCGAAGCCCTCTGCGCCCAATGGAACAAGCTGCACGAGAAGAACAAGATCGACGCCGCCATGCGCGATGCGTACATCGCCCGCGTGAAGGCGGTCGATTCGGTCCAGGCGCTGGCGGGCTGCGAACTGGTGATCGAAGCCATCGTCGAAGACCTGGAAGTCAAGCGCAAGCTGTTCCGCGAACTCGAAGGCGTGGTGGCGGAAAACGCCACGCTGGTCACCAACACTTCTTCCCTCTCGGTGACGGCCATCGCAGCCGGCCTGAAGCATCCGGCGCGCGTCGCCGGTTTCCACTTCTTCAACCCGGTGCCGCTGATGAAGGTGGTCGAGGTGGTCGCGGGCTTCAAGACCGCGCCCGAGGTCTGCAAGCAACTCGCCGGCTATGCCACGCAGATGGGCCACAGCGCCGTGCAGGCGCAGGACACGCCCGGCTTCATCGTCAACCACGCCGGCCGAGGCTACGGCACCGAGGCGCTGCGCATCGTGGGCGAAGGGGTGGCCGACTTCGCGACTGTCGATCGCATCCTCAAGGACCAGGCCGGCTTCCGCCTCGGCCCCTTCGAGCTGCTGGACCTGACGGCGCTCGACGTGTCGCACCCGGTGATGGAGTCGATCTATCACCAGTACTTCGAGGAGCCGCGCTTCC
>Ga0102589_1000677_pt1 | contig 61336 bp, 42 predicted proteins | sample AraplaMF_Col_mLB_FD_76858 | JGI IMG/M metagenome (GOLD analysis project Ga0102589, IMG submission 76858) | Arabidopsis root microbial communities from the University of North Carolina, USA - plate scrape MF_Col_mLB | ecosystem: Host-associated > Plants > Roots > Endosphere | place: USA...
AGAGGGAAATTGAAAGTGAATGTGTTGCACCCCGGAATGGTAAAGAAGAAACACTGGCTACCATTTGGAAGCAAGTATTAGGGATTAAAAAGGTGGGAATCCATGATAACTTCTTTGAAATTGGTGGAGACTCGATTCTCAGCATTCAGATTGTCTCTCGTGCGAAGCAAGCAGGTTTGCATTTGACACCAAAGCAAATGTTTGAACACCAAACGATTGCCGAGTTGGCGCAAGTAGTCAAAGAAGAACAGGGTGTACAAGCAGAGCAGGGAGTTGTAACTGGAGAACTGATCCTTACACCAATCCAGCAATGGTTTTTTGCACAAGATCATCCTAACCCACACCATTGGAATCAATCCATGTTTTTTAGAACAAAAGAGCGACTGGATATAGTATTACTGGAGAAAGCTGTGCGTACCCTTCTAATCCATCATGATGCCTTGCGTTTAAGATATGAACGTTTACCGGATGGAGCTTGGAAACAGCGGAACGAAGGGATCGAAGAACAATCGACGCTGACCGTGATTTCATTAGACGAAGTGCCGCAAGCAGAATGGCATCAAGTGATTCAAACGGAGATTGACACTGCACAAGCAAGCTTACACTTACACGCAGGACCGCTAATGAGGATGGTGTATTTTGATGAAGGTGAGAAAAGAGCCGGCCGATTATTCTGGGTGATTCATCACTTAGCAGTGGATGGTGTTTCTTGGCGGATTTTACTGGAGGATCTACAAACGGCGTATAATCAAGCGAGCCAGGATCAGAAGATCCAATTATCTACGAAGAGTACATCCTTTAAAGCGTGGTCGGAGAAATTGCATCATTACGCTGAAGCTGGGATTGCGCAAGAAGTGCGTGATTATTGGGAGCAGCAGTTCGAACAAGAAGTGGCTATGCTACCAGTGGATGTCACCCTCGAAGATCCAGCAAACGCAGCAACTGAGGAGATTACCGTGGTGCTGGATGAGAAAGAGACCCGTGCGTTATTGCAAGAGATTTCAAGCACCCATCGTGTCCAAATCAATGAAGTACTATTGGCAGCATTGGTACAGGCTACGGCAGCATGGACAGGTCATTCGACGCTGACCGTGGATCTGGAGGGTCATGGTCGAGAAGAGATTATTGAAGACATTGACCTATCGAGAACTGTAGGATGGTTTACAAGTATTTATCCTGTTCACTTAAATACTACAGGTGCCAACACGCTAATTACAGCATTAAAAGCAGTCAAAGAACAAGTGCGCCAAATTCCTAATAAGGGCGTTGACTATGGGATTTTGCGGTACTTGAATCCAGCGATGCGTGAGCGATTGGAGTCTCAGCCTACACCATCCATTAGTTTTAACTATCTTGGACAATTTGACCAAATGTTCTCTGACGATGCGATGGTTGTTCCGGAGACCGGGTTTACGCGCTTAGACCATGCTCCTGGTTCCAAGCGATCACATTTAATCGATGTAATCGGAATTGTAACCGATGGAAAACTTCAGTTCACTTGGGTGTACAATGTTGGACAGTTTGCGAAGTCAACCATTCAAAGTGTTGCAGAGAATATGCTCCATCAACTGAGTAGATTGATTTACTCTTCGGATGGAGAATCTGCGCTGACCATTTCGGATTTTGCGATGGCAAATCTCACCCAAGCAGATTTGACCAAAGTACTATCTAAGATGACTCGTGGAAAGAATCATCCCATTACCGACCTGTATCCGCTATCGCCTTTACAGGAAGGCATGCTCTTTCATACACTGCATGATCAAGAGAATGAACATGTAGCGCCTTATGTGGTGCAATTGAGTTTCCTGGTTAGAGGGAAATTGGATATCCTTACTTTCGAGCAGGCGTGGAAATCGGTGATTCAGCGGCATGAAATTTTTCGTTCAGCATTTGTGTGGGATGAAATTGAAGAGCCCTTACAAGTGGTGTATGATCATATCCCATTTAAGCTGAATGAAGTGGATTGGCGTGCGCTGTCTGTCGAAGAAAAAGAGGAGAAACGAAAAGCCTTTTTGGCATCGGATCGAAAACAAGCTTTTCTTTTTGATGAAGCGCCATTGATGCGGGTGACTGTCATTCAAGAAGCGGAGGAAGAATATCGGGTTGTTTGGACGCATCACCATATTTTGTTGGATGGATGGAGCTTGCCACTGGTCTTTAACGAATTGCTTACAGTGTATCAGAAGAGGATGAACGGAGAGGCTGTGAATTTACCAAAGTCATCGCCATACAAGAAATATATTAAATGGCTGAAAGAGCAGGAGCAGGAGCAGGCGGAACAATTTTGGAGAGAGAAACTTAGAGGTTTTACAGCACCAACCCTGCTTGGCTTAGAGAGTAAAGAGCAAGAAAAAGGCTATACAGAGAAGGGTGTTTGTTTGTCAAAAGAGCAGACCCAAGCGTTACAAAGCTGGGCGAAGCGTAATAAGCTCACTTTGAGTACGGTGATCCAAGGTGCGTGGGCATATCTTATGAGCCGATACAGTGGCGAGAACGACATTGTCTTTGGTGTAACAAGCTCGGGACGCCCTACGGAGATTGTTGATGTCGAGCACATCGTAGGTCCTTTTATTACCACATCACCGACGCGAATCCAATTGACAGATGATCTGAAAGTAAGGGATTGGTTACAGAAGATACAAGAGGAAGAGATAGAAAGAAGACAATATGAATACGCTTCTTTGACAGAGATTCAAGGATGGAGTGAAGTTCCAAGAGGGACACCGCTGTTCCATAGCTTGTATGTGTTTGAAAACTACCCGGTGAAAGAGGAGTCTTCAGGAAATCTAGAAATTGGTGATTTGGAAGGAGTAGAGCAAACCCACTATCCATTAGGATTGACTGTTGTTCCAGGAAGTCAGTTATCGTTAAAGCTGATGTATGATCGTAGCAAGTTTAATGGATTAACTATTGAACGGATGTTGGGTCATTTACGCCAGGCGTTAAAGCAAATGATCGAGAACGTTGATCAACCCCTGTCGGAGCTGGTGTATGTTACGAAGACAGAACAGAAGCAACTACTGGAAGAATGGAATGACACCGCAATGGAAATGTCCCAAGAGGGTCTTATTTGCGACAGATTTGAGGACAAAGTAGCACGACGTCCCGATGCGATTGCAGTAGTCGATCAAATGAGAGAGTGGACCTATGGTGAACTGGATACGCGGGCAAATCAGTTGGCACATGTTTTGCAGAGAAAAGGGATTGGTCCTGAATCAGTTGTGGGTGTCTACCTCCCGAGATCGGCTGAGCTCATGTCAAGTTTACTTGGCATATTAAAAGCTGGCGGGGCCTATGTCGTTCTAGATCCGTTGTATCCGAAATCACGGTTACAATACATGATTGAAGATGCAGGGATCCAAATCGTAGTGACGACAGCAGCGCAAGAAAGCCTTTCTGAGCAGGTCGAAACGGTGAGATTAGAAGAAATAACAGATGAAAGCGTGATCGCACCGAAGCGGCAAGTGAAACCCGAGCACTTAGCTTATATCGTCTACACCTCTGGTTCCACAGGAAAGCCAAAGGGTGTCATGGTCGAATATCGGTCATTGATGAATATGGTCTCTTGGCATCAAGCGGTATACCAAATTACAGCACAGGATCGTGCGACTCAAATTGCGGGGATTGCCTTTGACTCAGCCGTCCAGGAGATTTGGCCTTATCTCACTGCTGGTGCAGCACTATACCTGTCGACAGAAGAGTTGCGAATCAATCCGGAGGCTCTACGAGATTGGCTCATTGATTCACGGATTACGGCTAGCTTTGCGCCTACACCTATTCTGGAAAGACTCTTGAAATTATCTTGGCCAGAGAAGACGGATCTCCGTTTTATCATTACGGGAGGAGATCAGTTAACACAGTATCCATCTGAACAAATCCCTTTTACGGTGATTAATCAGTATGGTCCATCGGAAAATACCGTCGTTACCACTGATTGTTATGTGCCTGTAGGAATGACAACAGGTACTCCGTCGATTGGTCGACCGATTGCGAATACAGAAGTATATGTGTTAGATTCTCACCTTCAGCCGGTGCCAGTGGGTGTGATTGGAGATCTCTATATCGGAGGAAAGAGTCTTGCTCGTGGCTATGCTAATCGTCCGGAACTCACAGAGGAAAAATTTATTCCGCATCCGTTTAAGTCAGGGGAACGTCTCTATTACACTGGGGACAAAGCAAGTTATCTTCCTGACGGTGATCTCCAGTTCCATGGTCGTATGGATGACCAAGTAAAAATTCGTGGTTTTCGGATTGAACTGGGAGAAGTTGAAGCAACTTTGCAGGCGCATTTGTCCGTAAAAGAAGCTGTTGTACTGGTAAGAGAGGATCATCCAGGAGACAAACGATTGGTAGCTTATGTAGTTGGTGAAGGAAGTGTAAATGAATGGCGGGAGCATCTGAAAACACATTTACCGAATTATATGGTTCCTGCACACTTTATTGAGGTAGACGCGATTCCGCTTACAACAAATGGGAAGGTTGATCGAAAGGCACTGAACAGCTTAACGATTCAAAAAGAAAGTACCTTTTCTACACCAATTATCCCACGGGATGAAATCGAGTATCAGCTGATTAGAATCTGGCAGGATGTGCTACAGATAGAAGATGTCCATGTAAACGATGATTTCTTCGATAGAGGGGGTCACTCTCTCCTGGTAATCAAATTGATTTCAAAGGTCAGAGAGAAATTTGGAAAAGAGATTAAGGTGTCCGCACTGATTGAGAACCCGACAGTGGAAGAAATCGCTTGTCTCATCCGTGACAATCATGGTATGGAAAAATCGTTATCGGTTCTGGTTCCATTACAAGAGTCAGAGAAAAGGCCTTTCTTCTGTGTTCATCCGTTTATGGGTAATGTATTCTGTTACATTCAGCTAGCAAGGTTACTCAAGGATCACTGCTCATTTTATGGTCTACAGAATCCTCTCGTAGAGAAAGAAGGAATGGACGGGTTGACTTTGTCGGAAGTAGTTCAACTCTACATCGAGGAAATGAAGCGAGTTCAGCCAGAGGGGCCGTATCGTCTGGGAGGATGGTCTCTGGGCGGTGCCATCGCCTATGAAATCGCAACTATACTACGGAACCAGGGAGAAGAAGTTGAGATGTTGGTACTCATGGATACCAAGGTACCTTCAGAACAGGATCACAAGACAGAGGATGATATGCTTTCTTATATATTGAAGCATTTCATCCATTTAGATCTAGTAGAGCAGGGAGAAGAACTCGTTCATCAACAGGACATGCTTGTTGATCAGTTGATCGTGGAAGGAGTGCTCCTGCCTGATGCGGATCTTACGAGTCTAAAGCAGATTATCAATGCCCACAGGAAGGGTCTAAATTTAATGGCAGAACATGTTTTAACGCCATATTTTGGGGAGGTCATCTACTTCAGTGCTGAAGAAGGTAGAGATTTATTCACGGATTGGAGGCCGTTATTACAGGGGAAAGTGAATAAGTATTCGGTGCCTGGGTCGCACGAAGAGATTGTCTTCTCCCCAGCAGTGGAAAAGATAGCCAAATGTCTCGTAAATGAATTAGAAGGGATAGAGGGAGCGTACCTTTCGTTAACCACAAAGTAGAGTGTCTAGAAAGATACAACTTTATGAACATAAATTTTCACTATCAAAGGTATTATTTGTGAATAGTGATGTGAATGCAAAAAAAGCCGCTTAATGACTGTACATCAAATTTGAGACATTACGAATATATCAATAGCAGCACTGTATAGGGTTCTGGTGCAATAGAGACATAGAAACATACATGGACAGTTCAATGACAGATTATGATGCAATTACCCTGAAGTTTCTGCACCAGAACCGAGTATCTTAATTATATTTCCAGGTGAAAATTGTATATTTACATTAATATGTAAATATACATTTTTTTTGATTTATATGTATTTCAAGGGTGTTACGTAATACATAAGATTTTACATCTCTAAAAAGGAAGTGATTTATAATACGAATTCACGCTGTAAAAATACCAAAGAATATTGATAATGATTTGTTTAATCAGTTTAGTAATTTGATTTCAAATGAGAAAAGAGAACGAATAAAGCGTTTAATAAAATTGGACGATGTTAATAGGATTTTGATAGGAGATTTGTTAGTCCGTTCTTTAATCTGTGAAAAATATAAAATTAATAATGACGAAATTAAATTTGTATATAATAAGCACAGAAAACCTTTTGTTAAAAATTTTTCTGATTTTCATTTTAATATTTCGCACTCAGGAGAATGGGTGGTTTGTATTACTGCTAATTCAAATGTTGGTATTGATATAGAAAAAATTTCAGAAATAGACGCTCTTAAATTAGCACAAGAATTCTTCTCAGAGGAAGAATTTCATGATTTATCTAATATAAATTCTGATGAACAAATTAGTTATTTTTTTGATCTTTGGACGTTAAAAGAAAGTTATATAAAAACTATTGGGAAGGGGCTTTATATCCCGTTAAATTCATTCTCCATAAAAAAAGAAGCTCAAAATTCAATTTCATACAAGAACATACCTCGAAATTTTCACTTTAGACAATATAATATTGAGCCTAATTATAAGATGTCTGCTTGTGCAACACTAGATGAGTTACCAAAGGAGATAATAATTAAAGATATTTATATAATTTGCCAGAATATAAACAAATTTTAATCGAAGGAGACAGTAATGACGAAGATTAAACTTTTTTGTTTGCCACATGCTGGGGGATCTGCGTTTAATTACTCAAAATGGAAAAAATACTTTAATCCATTTATTGAAGTAATCCCTATAGAGTTAGCCGGTAGGGGATATAGAATTGAAGAAAGCCTTTATCATAGTATTGAAGAGGCTGTAAATGATGTCTATAAAATTATTATTAAGCAGCTAAATAATTCACCATATATTCTATATGGACATAGCATGGGAAGTTTGATCGCCTATGAATTAGCCAGGAAAATACAAATTTCCAATGACGTATTACCTGAGTTTCTTGTTTTGTCTGGTAGAAATCATCCAAATAGCAAAATAAAAGATATCCGACACAATCTATCTAATGAACAATTTAAAAATGAAGTTATTGCTATGGGTGGTACACCATCCGAGGTGTTTCAATCAGAAGAATTAATGGAAATTTTTCTCCCCATTCTAAGAGCGGATTTTAAAATCGTAGAGACATATATACATAATAATAATATACAAGTATGTGACATTGATTTTCTGATCTTAAATGGAAAAAATGATGAATTAACTTCATATGAAGAGGTAAAAAAATGGGAGCAATACACAAATAAAATGTGTACATTCCACTCTTTTGAAGGTAAGCATTTCTTTCTACATGAAAACATCGAGGAAATAGCAAGCATAATTATAAGAAAGTTAGTTTCTCAAAGATCCTTAATGTATTTTTAGAATTTTCTAAATCGGTTTTAAGACTGGAAAAAATATCAAAGGTAAAAAAATCAGGTTCTAATACAAAAATCATTTGATAGAGACATAGAGATCTACATGGACAGTTCAATGACAGATTATGATGTAATTCAAAACAATTTATCATGTTTCGACAGAAGACTCCTTCTTCAAAAATGTGAAGGTGTGAAACAACAATTTTAGGTGAGAGATGAATGTTCTTAGGCGTGAGCCTATGCGTTTTTGAATACTGTAGTCAAAAACCACTTAGCATATAGGCTTGTCTTTTGTTGTTAGTAATCTAAGAGTAGTTTGGGTCTAACGATATTCTTTCTGTAAATTCCTACAAAAAGAATATCGTTTTTTTGCATTAATGTTATCCCATTTTATGATAATATCTTAACGCTTTTATGGTAATGTCCTTTATTTTAGCAACTTCTCCAATAGAAAATAAGTTTTTCACCCTAATCACTTCCTTTATATTTTTTCTAATATTACCGTTGACTCTCCTCTTAGAGGAGACATTATTATTATAATAAGATATTTACATACGAAATGAAAATTTACTTATATAAAAGGGAGTTTACAAAGATGGATAAAGTAATATACAGAAGTCTAGTTAAAGAAGATTATGAGTCTATTAAAAAATTGATTGGCGAAGCATTTGGCTTCAATGAAGGCAAAACTTAATGTATTTTATACTGTTATTATTTTTAAATAATAGTAAAAACCGTATCCCTCATTTGTGATACGGTTTTCCGCTTTATACCTTTATGGTTAGGTTGAACTTCTATTTTCTTAATTATCGCTCTCAGTAAAGGTTTGAAACTACTCAGCATTGAAATGCCGAGATTCCTACGAACGCCAGTGTAATCACTAGTTATTGTACGTAATTAATGCTGTAGAAAAAAAGGAGAAAACAACATGGAATGGGTTTATGAATTATTTCAGCAATATGGCTACTATGTAGTACTTGTTGGAACATTGTTAGAATATATTGCATTTCCGTTTCCGGGGGAGCCGACGTTAGTGTATGCGGGTTATTTGGCACATAAAGGAGATTTAGAATTACCGCTTTTAATTATTTTATCATTTATTGGTACAAGCGCTGGGATGACAATTCAGTACTTTTTAGGCAATAAACTTGGTATGCCTTTTGTACAGAAATATGGAAAATATGTATTTTTAACACAAAGAAAAATTGATTTAACGAGAATGTGGTTTGATAAATATGGATATTTCCTTATCTTTATTGGATTTTTCGTCCCAGGTGTACGTCATTTTACTGGTTACTTTGCAGGGATTATTAATTTACCCCTCCGTCGTTTTGCCATAACGATCTACTCTGGTGCTCTATTCTGGGTATCTTTCTTTTTAATCGGTGGCTATTGGTTAGGAGGAAACTTACATGATATATTTGAAGTGCTTGGACAGCACATTGGGAAAATTATCTTCGGAGCGATAATCATTGTAGCCATTACGTTAGGTATTCATTTTCGAAAAAAATTAAAGAGTGTATTTGTAAAAAGTATTGGCTATTAAAATAAAGTAGTAGACTGAAAAGGTGTTTTCTAATCATGAAAGCACCTTTTTATTATCAAAACCAAACCTCACAAACGGGTCTTTTTTCATTTTGACAAATTACTTACATTATCCTAGAACCGGGAAAAGATATATTTTATATAAAAAATCAATTATGAATATCCATACAAATAATTGAAAGAAAAAGAATTGTATTAAATAATCTAAGTATAATTTAGGTAAATTCTGCTACTAGGAGGCTAATAATGAAAGGGTTAAAGAAAATATTTCCATTCTTTTTTCAAAACAAAAGGAAAGATACAGATAAAGAAAAAACGAATTATAAAGAGACGGCAACAAAAACACTTAACTATTTTATTGAATTAGAGCATTTCAATTTCATGAATTGCGATAAAGAGTCTATAACTATGCATTCATTTAATAGTTTTTTTCACAAAGAACCTAATATTCATATACCAGATTTTATCAATCCTAATGGAACTCCACATCAGGATATGCAAATATTCCTTCAAAAAAAAGGAAATAGCGCAAAAGGAAAATATCTTGCAGATAATAATGCGTCATTATTTTATTTACCAGTAGTAAAAAATGAAGTATTAAGGTATTTCTCGAATGAATCTAAGCAAAAAGCGAGTTTTACTGATTTCCAAAAGGACCCGAATAGTTTTTTGATCCATATTCAACTAAATCAGATGCTTAAGCTAATCCCTGATACCTCGCTCGAATCTAGTGTGGTGGTTAGTCCGATTGTGAAGTACTTTCTACGTACAGGGAAGAGTCTAAAGGAGCTAGAATCAGATTTAATCAATACGATATCATCTGTAATTGAAAGTGATAATTATGGAAAAAAAGACAAAACGCTTGAATTTAGTGGGTTAAAAGAACAAGATTCTTTAGAAAAAGATATCAATTATATACATATCAGATTTAAAAATTGGGAAGAGCTGACCCGGAATATTCAAAGTATATTGCAATCATATATTTCAAAGAGACATTTCGATAAAGATGGTGTATTTCGGTTTTGCAGTGAAAAAGAATATGAAAAATATGTCCGTCTAACATATAAAGAACATGTAGGCGTAAACAGTTTTTATATAAATGATTTAGAAAAAGTAAAATATGAAATTAAAGATAGCTCTGTTGGTAAAGCTTTAGAAACCTATTTATCTTTAAGTAACTGGGAAGCATTAAAAAACTCAGGTGAGAGGGTGGATTTATTTAAGAATGAAAGTATAAGTGAAATGAAGAGCATATTACGAAAAATACCAATTACGAGATGGCCCTCGGAATTTCCATTAGGACTCATGCAGCAGGTTGCTTTAAATCTTATTATTGCAAAATCAAAAGAAGATAATGGCTTTATTTTTTCTGTTAATGGGCCACCGGGAACAGGTAAAACGACGTTGTTAAAAGACGTATTTGCGAATATTTTATTTGAAAAAGTAAAGTTTCTAAAAGAGGCCACAGATGTATTCTCAAAAGTGCAATTTGCGGAGGGACAAGAAGATTATTATTATTCCTTTCACCCTAAACTTAAGGAGTATCGTATTTTAGTAACATCTAATAATAATTCTGCAGTTGAAAATATAAGTGTGGATTTACCAAAAGATAAAGATTTACTGAAAAACGGTTATCAATTCTTGGGATTCGACAAAGAGAAAAAATGCTGGGGGAAAATTTCTGCGGCAATGGGGAAAACTGCAAATATAAAGGAATACTTCACTACAATTACAGAGGATTTACAGCGTGTTGGTGATTTAGAGCATGAAAACGTATATTCATTTAAACAATTAGAACAAAATGTGCTGAAAAAGATAGCTACGGTAAAAGAGAATGATGTCTTTCATAATGTTAATGAAAAGAAGTGGCAAACATCAGAGGAACAATTTGTGAATATCGACGGTGAAAACAAAAATGAGCGGATGAATTGCGAGCGGAGTAAACTTTTTGCAAAGTTAATGAGTGAATATAATGCTTTTTTAATTGCAAATCAAGGCAGGATTGAAAAGAACTTATCTTTAGCAAAAACCTATTTTTTAGGCGGTAAAGAAAAAGGAAATCTTGATTCTCAAATTAACGAAGCCCAAAGAGACAATTTCATTCAAGCTATGTTTGATACTGTATTTTTACTCACTCCAATTATCTCATCAACATTTGCTTCCATTGCAAGGTTTTTAAAAGATTTAAAGACGGAGGATATAGGTTGGTTGTTTATTGATGAAGCAGGCCAAGCTACTCCCCAATCTGCAATAGGTGCGATTTGGCGCTCTAGGAATGTTGTTGTTGTAGGAGATCCCTTGCAAATTCCTCCTGTCGTTACATTAAGTGATGACCAACTTAAACTAATTGCAAATGACAGTGCTGGAATAAATGAGCAATATAATTTCTATTATCGTTTAACTAGAAATGAAGTCAGTGTTCAAGAGTTTGCTGATCTTAATAATAGATATGGAGGCGAGATGATTGACTCGAATCAGAATAAAACATGGTTAGGGTCACCTCTGCGTGTTCATAGAAGATGTGAAAATCCAATGTTTTCAATATGTAATGAAACAACGTATCAAGGTAAAATGTTCTACGGATTAACGGATACTAAAAGTAAAGAAAGTAAGCCTCAATATGTTAGCCAATGGTTAGATATAGGTGGGAAAATATATGGGTCAGGAAATCACTTTATTCCCGAACAAGGTGAAAAAGCAATTGAGATTGCAAAAAAATTCTCGCAAGATAACCCAGATAAATCTTGCTATATTATTTCACCTTTTGTAAGTGTTGTTCAAAAATTAAAGCAACTAAAACAACAAAAACTACCTGGGAAAGAGTATGAAAATATTGAAATTGGGACTGTGCACACTTTTCAAGGGAAAGAGGCACCAATGGTTATTTTTGTATTAGGAGTAGATAATCAAAAACAAGGTCCACTAAAATGGGCTTCTAGTACGCCAAATTTACTCAATGTTGCAGCAAGTAGAGCAAAAGAGGTATTCGTAGTGATTGGGAATGCAGAAAGTTGGGGGAAACAAGAGTATTTTGACATTGCTTATCGATATTTAGCAAAAGAATTAGCTGAAATAAAATGAAATAGACAACCTTATGAATTTTTAGAAATAGGAGCTATAATGGTAAATTTACAGCTCTTTTTTGTTTTTGATTTAGAGACAGATTTTAAAAAATTAATTACTTATTCAAATATATTTTTCCTGTTTTCTTAGTTTATAGAAGAAAAATATATATCCTTATACTAGCGATATTGTATTTTTCAGAAAGGGGATGAATGATTTGGAGGTGTTGTATTCCGCTGCTTCTCCTAAAACGAAAAGCGAAGATCTACCATTTGATATTTCCTGGCTTACAGATTGGTTCGTATCTTTATTTAAGGGAACCGGGGATTATATTGATGGTACAGTTCATGCAAGTGTACCTTCAATTTTCGATTATATTTTTGTTTTACTCTCTATCGTTATATTAATTTCGCTTTTAGTTTTTGGGGCTTCCTTATGGTTTAAGCACATTAAATGGAAGAAAAGATCTATCTATTTTGGTGTAGGTTCCATACTATTGATTTGGATTATACCAGTATTGGTATTAACGACACACTCTTTTAATTTTCAAAGCTTTATGTCTAATATGGTTGGATTGAAATCTTTTCGTACTACCAAGGCTATTCTTTCTGGAATAGAAGCGATGCATATGATAAAAAAGAGAAAATTATTTTACAGGACAAGTCTGTTCAAAATCAGAAAGAGTTTATTCCTCAAGTGTTTGGACTTATAGCATAAAATACGAGAACCTACTACCATCCATGTTCTTCTTCATATATCTGCACCAGAACCTGAAAAAGTGCATAAAGAAAAAAGAGAGTAAAACGTAATTTCCCTTAACAAAGTAATGTGCTGAATTCATTTTCTCAACACACAATATAGATAGATATGGTAAAATGGTAATTGGACGGGAGTCTAGCACTTATATTAATAAAATTCAAGTGGTTATCAAGTCAGAAAAAGGCACATTATAGGTGTCTTTTTTATTTTTTCAGATTTCTTCATTAGCAAAATAGTAAAATCTCATTCTCCCATCAAAAAAATACAATTATCATAGATAATTTCACGTACCATATTAAATTAATAAAATAAATTTCAGAAATAGGAGAAATCTAACAGTCCTTAACAAATTTTGAAGTAGGTACGGTGGTGTTACGTTCTGATGTGAAGAGGTTAGATATAGGAGAGAAGGAAACTTAGAAATGATTGATTTATTAGATTTTATTTTGTTTTCTCACGATGAAGCATTTCAAACTATCGAACAATTATGGAATACAAAAACGCAACAAATCTTAAGTGATGACATTGAAATACATTTTTCAGAAATACCAAAACTTGTAAAATAATGACATGAAGAAAAAGTGAATCCGTGGGAAAATGCGTTTGTTCGTTGGATGTTATTACTGCCAGCACATGAAGACGAACATTTAACTCAAACATTGGAGGAGATTACGATGAATCAAGATCCAATTTTAAAGAAGGCAATGAATAAATGGGAGAATATAAGCCATGATTCTACATTCCGAACAGCGTATGAAGTTCGTGAGAAAGTACTTCTAGATGAACAAGCTAAAATAGCGCATGCTTGTGAAGAAGGTTTAGAGGAGGGGCTAGAAAAGGGCTTAGAAAAAGGGAGTGAACAAGGAAAAATACAATTAATTCGTGGTATGCATAAGAATGATATGCCGTTAGAAGACATTGCAAAATTCACTGGTCTAAATATTGAAGAAATTCACAAATTGTTATTATAATACATGGAATTATAAAAGTCTTTTATCCTTAAAGGTGAAAGTAAAAATTAGAAGGGGATATGCAACAGTTACACATATGAAAAAAATAATGAGGCAGTTAACGTACTGAGCTAACGGGTGTGATTAAATTATAAGGTCAACCGGATTTTCTGGTTGACCTTATTTATTTTGCTGGGCCAATAATAGCAGTAGCCTAGGGTATCCAAACTTCAATTTTATGCTGGATTAGTTATTCAGTTATATATGGTTTAGTTGCCAAAGTTTTTGTGAAAAGCTCTGGTAATCATAGCCGCTGCTTCCTGGTGGGTCATATTTCTTTTCGCATAATATCTTACCGCGCCATCTCGATATTTCGTCACTTCGGGACCATATAACTCTAAAGCAACTACCGTTTTGACCGCTTGTTCAGCCCATGGAGCTACTTTATCTTTTAGTTTAGCATTTCCATCTTTTAAGCCAGGACTGAGTATCTTCATCATCCTGGAAACATAGGATCTTTAATCGCATACTCTTTTGGTGGTTCTACTCCCATTAAATTTCGTATAAAATAGTCCCATCGTCGACGTATAAAGTAAACATCTACAGAAATCCCATGCTGCCGATTAGGGAGAATCAGTAGGTCAAAGTCTTTGTTTTCTTTAATCAAAGCATTTACCATTCGCATGGTTAAAGCAGGATGGACATTATCATCCAGGTCTCCTGTTACCAAAAGTAACTTTCCATTTAGGTTCTTAACCAATCTAGTATTATCTTGTTCACGGTATAGTTCTGAATTGAAAAGTCCTTGAAATCGTTCTCCCCAAGCTGCTAAGTATAAGCGTTGATCATGGTTCCCGCACCCAGATACTGCTACCTTATACACATCCGGATAAGTCAGTATAGCTCGAGCGGCTGCATATCCACCTCCAGATTCGCCGTAAATACCTACTTTTTCTGAATCTAAAAAAGGATACTGTTCCGCAAGTTGCTTAATAGCTACTACATGATCTTCAATTCCTGCAGACCATTCCAGCTTCCCATCAGAAAAATCATGAAAGCCCTTTGACCTGTAAGGTGTGCCTCTTCCATCCATTAGAATAACGGCGAAGCCAAGCTGTGCAAAAGATTGGGCACCGCCGACTAGATCAATCGGTTGTTCTACTGAATACTCCCCTCCCCAAATGAATTCTTTTGGCGTGTGGAGTAGTTGAGGACCACCGTAGATATAATCCAAGATGGGATACTTACACTCTGTGTTTGTGCTTGCAGGAGGAATCAATACTCCGTACAAATCAGTCATCCCATCGGCAGCCTTGACAGTAAAACGTTCTGGTATTTGATATCCATTTGATAAGAGAAGTTCAATATCAGCTTGTTCCAGTTCACAAACTAATTTTCCATCGGTTGAACACAATACAGATTTAGGTGGTATATCTACACGTGAAAAAGTATCTACAAAAAAACAATAATCAGGAGAAATAAACACGTCATGCTCAGCATCCTCAGGTGTAAGGAGCACTAAGTCTGATCCATCTAGCCGAACTCGATAAAGATGCTGAAAATAAGGATCCCGTCCCGGCTCTCGGCCGCTAGCAGTAAAATACACCCAACTTTTTTGTTCATCAACACCAATTAATCGACGGACTGTCCAGGATCCAGAGGTAATTCTGTTTTTAAGTCTTCCTGTACGACTATCATAAAGATAAAGGTGTGACCATCCGTCACGCTCGGAATGCCAAATAAAAGTGTTATCATGGCATAACCATTGGACATTTATACCTTTTCCACTTTTGATGTTGTAGAGATCTGTAAATAGGAAAGTCTCACTTTTCTCCTCTAACAAAGTTTGAATTTCACCAGTTTTTGCATTAGCGACAACAAATTGCATAGATCGATAGTCACGAGACATTTTTGTGAAATAAACAAAGTCGCTGTCGTTTGTCCAAAAAGCTGTTTGACAACTAGGACTGAGCGGTGATACTAATCCCGTAATCATAGGTTCTGTATCCAATTGAATCATCAATTGCTGTTCAATATCGCAAATTACAAATTGGGCTAATGGAAGGTGTTTATCTCCGACTAGTGGATAACGATACGAATGGATAACAGGCGGCTTTGCTTCTTCAGGAGGAACTGACTGTAGAAGAGACATTTTTCGTACCTTGCGTTGATCAAGCCGGTGCGTCAAGATTTGTTTGGAATCCGGTGACCAGAGTGCTGCTGGTGGAATTTTAGGATTATATAATCGTTTAACGACAGCGGAAATTTCTGATTCCGGTTGAATACCATAATCATAGTATCGCGTACCATCATGAGTTAGTTGGATGATTTTCCCTGTTTCTAAAGAACGTACAAATAAATTATATCCTTTGATAAACGCAGACCAGCGCCCGTCAGGGGATCGAAGTTCATGCGCAGGTACTTTTTTAGTCCTGATTTGTTTGCACTGGTATTTAGCTAAATCGTAAATCCACGTGGATTCATCTACTTCAAATTGAATTGCTTTCTCTTCATTGATATAAGTAAAGGAATTGAAGGGAAGGTTATCTGGGTCGACCTGACGGTTAATTATATTTGAGAGAGACTCTGCAAGCCTAGCATGATCGAAAGCGGATTCTTTAGTGTTTAATCGTGGATTAACTAATACAAATTGTTTGCCGCGTTCACTTTCTTTTTGTATATCTCTTTGATACCAAAAACGGCTTCCTTTATCTAACCAATTAGGAAAAACCTTACCGTTACATACATCTTTTACAGTATTCCAAGAAAGCAGACGCTCTGCTTTCTCATACTGTTCATAGGTTACTGATAATGACATATCTATCACTCCTTTAACTATTTAAAACATCCACTCTAGTACACTAGAAACATAGAAACATTCATTTTTCACATTCGAGGATTTGATTATGATACGAATCTAAACATCTTAGGGGTAAATTCTTTTTGCACTGAGCAGATTTTACACGTGCTGGTTCACCTACTTTTTTAATCAAATGCATAACTGGAAGCCACTTAACATACAAGTATCATGATGTTCAAGTTTTCTAGATTTATTCGGTAGTTAGCTTTTTTAGTTTGCATTTCTTTATAAGTTTTTTCAGTTGCCTTTCGTTTAAGATAACTCCACCTTACAATGTTAATCTTTCCCTTAACTGTCATTTATCTTACAATGATCTTACAAAAGGGAAATGTTAGTTTTAAGCAAGATTTTAACTAGTAGAAACGGGGGAGAAGATGGTGAGAACTATTTTAATCGTTGATGATGAGCCTGAAATCATAGAGATACTAAGACTTTTTTTGGAAATGGAAGGCTTTTCGATACTGGAAGCGCGTGATGGTAAATCAGCTTTAAATTTTATACAGAAATTTAAAATTGATCTAGCTATTATTGACATTATGATGCCGAATATTAATGGGTACGAATTGATTAAAATAGTTCGGAAAGAATATAAAATGCCTATTATTATTCTTTCTGCCAAAAATCAAGAAATGGATAAAATTATGGGACTAGGGCTAGGAGCAGATGATTTTATATCGAAACCATTCAGCTTGTTGGAGGTATTAGCGCGAATCCAAGCTCAACTTCGAAGAACATATGATTTTAATACTGACTCACTTAATCAAGAGGGTTCTCAAACATGTATTGATGACCTAGTGTTGGATCACCACTCTTGTATTCTTGACAAGCGGGGACACGAAATTAAACTTAGCGCCCTTGAGTATAAATTATTGAAGCTATTTATGGGGGAGCCAGGTCGTATTTTTACGAAAAAACAAATCTTTGAGAACGTGTGGTCCGATCATTATTATTCGGATGACAATACTATTATGGTTCAAATCAGTAGATTGAGAGAAAAAATTGAAGATCATCCGAGAAATCCAGTTTATTTAAAAACTATACGAGGCTTAGGTTATCGATTTGCTAAAAAGGAAGAATTGAATGAGCGATAAAAATAAGATATTTAACACCTTAATTAAAACTTATGTTTTCTTCTCGTTGACCGTTGGAATTACTGTCGTTATCTTGCTGGTCATTTTAAATTTTCAAATGATACAGAAGTTCGATAATACTATGTTGTCTAATTTAAAAGCGACTGAAATCGTACGACAGAACTATGCAGACATCCCCTCTGAGGCAATTGAGTCATTTGATGGTTGGGTAGAAATTCTCGATGAAAATCTGCAAGTTATTTATGTTAAAGGAAAAAAACAAGATAAATCGTCCGCCTATACGGAAAAAGAATTAAACACCCTTTTTTACGACCAAGAGGAGAATCCGTACTACTCTTCTCTAGCACCATTTAAAACGAAAGACGGGAAAACAGCTTATTGTCTCGTTAAGATTCCAAAAACATATGTAAAGAAAGAGTTCTCGATAACAAGTGCAGCCAAAGACCATATTACAGCTTTTACAAAATTGCTACTTCAAACCTTTGTCCTTTTTCTCCTTTTATTCGGGCTTAATGTATATATATATAGCCGCTGGATGGCTATGAAAATAACAAATCCTTTACGTTCAATTGCTGATGGAATTAGAAACATCACAAATGGCTATTACTACAAAAGGCTTCGTTTTAAATCCAACTATGAATTAATGCAAATACAGAATGACTTTAACCTAATGGCTGAAAAACTAGAAAAAACAGAAATTGAGAAAAAACAATTAGAAAAAAGCAAGCAGCGCATGCTTGTCCATATCTCTCACGATTTAAAAACTCCTATTACAACTATTCAGAGCTATGTTGAAGCACTACAATTGGGTCTTATTAAGGAGGAAGCGAGGAAACAGCAAGCTTTACATACCATACATACAAAAGCACGACTCGTTACAGAATTAATTGAGGATGTCTTTGAGTTGTCTAAACTTGAAAGCCCTGACTATCCATTTCCAACTGACACATTGGATATTTGTGAATTTATTCGTGAAATAGCTGCAGAATATTATAGCCTGTTTGAAGAAAAACAATTTAACTTTCAATTTGAAATCCCTTTTCAGAAAATATACGTTTTGTTTAACTATACATTGTTATATCGTGCCGTTTCTAACGTACTGTCCAACGCCCTAAAATACAACCCAGAAGGAACAAACATTCTTATTTCACTAATTGAAGATACTCAAAAGATACATATCAATATCATCGATGATGGCATCGGCATTCCTTATGCGGTAAAAGAAAAAGTATTTGAAGCATTTTTTAGGGGAGATCAATCAAGAAAAAGCGACGGGGGAACAGGTCTTGGTTTAACCATTTCAAAACATATCGTGGAGAAACACGGAGGCCAAATTTATTTACATACAGACGAAGGGAAAACGAGATTTCAAATCACCCTTCCTAAGACTGGTTACAATAAGACTCTATTGCAAAAATAATGAAGTTCTTTTTAACTAAAATCTGAAAGCTTATCACCCAACTAATAATTTCACGATTAAAAGGCATCCATGATGGTGGAAAGATACAAGATGCGTTCTCCAAATGTCAAGTATGTCACATCAGTAAACCATTTTCATTGGGAGCTGATACTTTAAATTGTCGTTCTAAGAGATGTGGTACTACCACAAATTCAGCACCATTGCTATACTTCTTTTTCTCTCGACGTACCCGTGATAGTAAATTGTAATGTTTCATAATACATAATAGGGATCACTATACATACCCATCAAGCTAATATTTTGAAGTGTCCCCAAAACGAAAATTTTATTATTTTACAGTTATTTATGAGAATTCAACTCATTTTCTTCGTTTTGGGGTATTTGCTTTTCTTAACTTGATGGCGATGGTCCAATAGGATGCTTTTTATCATTTGATTATTAGCCCGCATCAATGGGGCTTTACGGATATTTCATTCATAACCTCTTTGCTTTAGCTGAATTTTGAAGTGGGAGTGTTACTGTCCGTCGATGCGGGATAAATTAACAAGTAAATGATAAGGAGAGCTGATAAGAATGATGTATTTATTAGCAATTCTTTTTCCACCACTTGCGGTTCTACTTTGCGAAAAACCGTTTCAAGCAATTATAAACTTCTTTTTGACATTGATTGTTTGGGTACCAGGAGTTATCCATGCGATTCTTGTGGTGAATGATAAAAAAGCAGATAGGCGTCTTGAAAAACAAATTAGAGCATATGACAAAATCAATAATAGAAATAAAGATTAAGTGGTATGTCTAAAAGCTCATATTACAAAGTCTTATTTTTTGAAGGAAGCCGACTTTTATTTAAAAAAGTCGGCTTTTGTGTTACATATCAAATTCAATTGTTTTTTCTTCACCAATTGTTACAGAGTCTTTATTTTGTGGTGCTTTAAATACTAATTTTAAATGATTAATTTTTTCGGGATCACCATCGAGAAGGAAGACTACACTGCCTTCTTATTTTTCTTTGCCAGTAAATTCACCACCAATTTGCTGACTTAATAACGGATGAGCTTCTTTTTGTTCACCATCATTTGTTATAATTGTAGCTTTGTTTGGAAAAAAGGAATTTGTATCATCTGCTTTGTTTTCTGCTAGCATATAAATTGTAACAATCGTTCCTCATATTAAGTATAACAAATGAGAATAGGTTATTTGCAGAATTTTATATTTAAAGGTCTTTTTGCTGGGGAGTCATGCTTTATATGTTCTTGTTAAACTCTTTTAAGTTGTAGCATGAGAAAAAAGAATCTGTTACAGATTCTTTTTTTCTTTTATACATATTGGATTAGGAGAGTATGTTAAATCCTTGAAGGGAGCAAGGATTTAACGGTAATAGTAACCGTGGTATTAATGTAACATAGTTGACTCATATAGTTAATTGATAATGTTTGTATTGAATATTACCAATGTTTAGTATAGATACTTACTACTATAAGTATAGTGGTAAGTAATTTTTAGGATTGTTTCTTAAAAAGTGTACGATGAAAATTGTTTTATAGAAGGCAGATAACTGAGTCATGATAGGGCGTTATATAACATTTTATATCCTGATTGAATATTTAATTTATCCCTCTATTCGCGGGTAGTAAGCTCCCCACTGATTAAAGTTTCACTTTAGCGTTCGATAAAGTATTAAATCGAACTGGCAAAACACACACCTATTTTAATCGATTCTTACTATATTCATATTGTCGGAATCGATCAAGTATATGGACAAGTTGGAGGGGAGATTGAAGTATTTCTCTAAGTATTTAAATGTGATATTACAAAAGGAGGAGATGAATAATGGGCAAACATATTATTGATATTTCTAAGTGGAATGGTAATATCGATTGGGATGTGGTAGCACCTCAGATTGATCTTGCAATATGCCGTGTGCAGTATGGTTCGAGAACAGTTGATGAGCGGTATACAAGCTATGTAACGAATCTGGAACAACGTGGTATTTCACATGCAGCATATGCTTATGGTTGTTATGTTTCTGTTAAAGATGCAATTGTAGAAGCAAAAGATTTTATGGCAAGAGTAAGTGCTAACGCTAAATTTCTTGTTCTTGATGTTGAAGATGATACGTTAAAAAGTTGTGGTCCTGATCAGTTAGCTGAAGCATCCCAAGCGTTTATTGATACTTGTAAAGCTGCGGGTTGGAAAGTTGGATTGTACGTAGGTCATCACATGTATAATAAGTATGGTTTAAGTGGGGTGAGAGCGGATTTCCTTTGGATTCCGCGATATGGTGGTAATAAACCAGCATATCCATGTGATATATGGCAATATACTGAAACAGGAAATATTGACGGGATAGGAAAAGTTGATTTGAATTATTTAGTTAGCGATAAGTCACTTTCATGGTTTATAGATGGTACAAGTCAGGTGCAGGACAATTTAGGACAACCAGTAGGTATTGGAATTGCTATTTCGAAATACCCTGAAGGTTACGGAATTAATCTATATAAGAATCCTGAAGAGCCTATATTTACTGGACATATCACAAATAAAATTCCGTATCTAATTTTTGAAGGATATTGGGGTGGTGGAGATAAGGATATGATTAAATTAGGAAACGAGAAACAGTGGGTGAAATTAGAGCACTTTGATGTAGAGTGGTTCCATGCATATTCAAACTACCCTGTTGGATATGGAATTAATTATTATGCAGAACCTGAATGTATAAATTTTAAAGGTTTGATTGATGGTTCAAGTTCTTATCGTGTTTGGGCAAGAAAAGAGGGTGCTATTGATATTGGACAAAGCAGCTGGATTAAAGAGGAGCAAGTAGTGATCAAGTAGTATTGGAAGCTATATTTAAATTTTAAAAATGGTATTACATTCGATAAACAATGTAATACCATTTTTGTTTTACATAAGATAATCATTTATACAATGATATAAATTGCTTCCTATTTATCATGCTATTTGCAGACAGTAATATCACTACTTCGAAAGTCAGTGCAAGAAAAGAAGTTAGGAGAATGAGGAACCTTACTGATTAAATTTTGGTGTGACGATAGGAATTTCTAATATAGGTGTCATAATAATAGCTTTTGGATTGCGCGTTTCGTAATCCTGTGTATATACTTTCTGGTACATCGTAAAAATCATATGTGCCATTTCTGAATTCAATTCGTAAAATCATAGATGATGGATTATAACCTACAGCGACTAAGTTTTTAGAAATTACTGGATATAAAGTCATGTTAGTTCATCTCCCTTCTTCAATATGTTTAGCTGTTAAGAAAGGGAAATCCTGCTAATTTATAGAATTATAATACTTAGATGCTATACATTGCATATTATATATCCATTTTGATTTTCCGACATATAAGTCGCTGCTATGAAGAACAAAGGGTGGCCTGCACTCATTTTCTATGGGGGAGGAAGAGGGTCTGATCGCTTCTATGCATGGCCGGATGCTCTCTTTTACCTAAAAAAGAAAGGTTTTATGTCGGTTTTTCAATTTGTATTTATATAGTACTGTTTTTTGTGATCGCTTAGTTTATTGTGAGTTCACACGAAATTCATATTGGTGTGATATTTTTATTTCACTATTGATTTACTAGTAATAGTTTTTCAAATAAAAAAGTTTGACCAAATGAAAAAAAAGTATATTATTTATACGAGGTTATATGTTTTTTTATACTTTGCTGTTTAAAATTTTCGAATTAACTTATGCCAAAAGCAAAATGAAAGCCAACCTCTTATATTATATGTGTTACATGTAAGTATTATTAGAAAGATAGAGGGGAAAAAGTTGTCCAAAGTATATAGGCTTATTTGTTGAGGTGAAATCAAGATGTTGGTTTCATTTTCGTGTAAATCAACGGGAGAATTGAAAGGCAGGAGAAAGCAAGATGTCAGAAAATTATCGCTCTCGAGAAGAGCGAAGACAAGTACAAAAGAAAAAGCAACCAAGTGCTAATGTAGAAAAAACGAAAGGTAAAACATCGTTTTTTCGTAAATTTTTAATTGGATGTTTAATACTTGGAATCGTGGCGCTCGTAGGAGGAGTAACTACTTTTTTCATTATGATAAAAGATGCTCCGAAACTTGAAAAGGAAAAGCTTGTCAATCCATTATCAGCAAAAATTTATGATAAAGATAAAAAGCTGATATATGAATATGGGAAAGAGAAACGAACAAATATTACGTATGATCAAGTACCTAAATTAATAGAAAATGCATTTTTAGCTACAGAGGATGCACGTTTTTATGATCATAGTGGTGTTGACTTCAAAGGGACTGCACGTGCTGTTTTAGTCAGCCTTACTGGGAATTATGGCTCACAAGGCGGAAGTACAATTACCCAACAGGTTATTAAAAACTATTTCTTGTCTATGGATAAAACCCCTAAGCGTAAGGCACAAGAAATATTTTTAGCTTATAAGTTAGAACAGCAATATTCAAAACATGAAATATTAGAAATGTATTTAAATAAGATTAATTTAGGGAACCGCTCATATGGTATTGCAACAGCAGCTGAAAACTATTATGGAAAAGAATTAAAGGACTTAACTTTACCACAGGCTGCGATGCTTGCAGGACTACCAAAAGGCCCTAGTATTTATGATCCAACAAAACCGCAAAATGTAGAGCGGGCAACAGAGCGTAGAAATGTTGTCTTACATTTAATGAATCGACATGGATATATTTCGAAAAAACAAATGGAAGAAGCATCGAAGGTCCCTGTAACCGACGGACTACTTCCTCCTAAAGAAGTTACAGAAATGCCATATCCAGCATTTATAGACGCTGTTGTGAAGGAAGTAGAGAAAGAGTTACCAGATGCAAACGTTGGATCTGATGGGTTATCTATTTACACAACTTTAGACCAAGAAGCGCAGAAATATGCTGATGATCTTTTAAACAAAAATATTATTAGTTATCCAAATGATAAATTCCAAGGTGCTTTTACATTTATGGATACAAAAACTGGAGAAATTCGCGCTATAGGTAGTGGACGTGGTGAAAATAAAGCGACATTCAAAGGGCATAATATGGCAATTGAACTAGATCGTTCAGCAGGTTCAACAATGAAGCCAATTTTTGACTATGGTCCAGCAATTGAATATTTAAAATGGCCAACTTATCATCAACTCGATGATTCAGCATATAAATATTCGACAGGACAACAGGTTCAAAATGCTGATAAAACGTATAAAGGTATGATAACAATGCGTGAGTCTCTTAAATGGTCTCGTAACATACCAGCAATTAAAACAGCAAAAGAGGTAGGATTAAGTAAAGCACAAAGCTTTGCAGAAAGCTTAGGTATTCCATTTAAAAAAGATGCAGTTGAGTCAACAGCAATTGGTACAAATGAAGTATCGCCAACTGAAATTGCAGGAGCATATGCTACATTTGGTAATGATGGTAAATATACAAAACCACACTTTGTTAAAAAAGTGGTTTATCCTGATGGGAAATCACAAAGTTTTGAACCAAAATCGAAACGTGTTATGGAAGATTATACAGCATATATGATCACAGATATGCTACGTTCTGTTGTGAGTTCTGGTACTGGTACAGCAGCTAATGTAAGTTCTTTAGATGTGGCAGGTAAAACAGGAACAACAAACTATTCATCTGAACAAATATCGAAATATGGTATACCATCTAGTGCATCGCGTGATAGTTGGTTTGCGGGTTACACACCGCAGTATACAATGGCAGTTTGGACTGGATATATGAAAGATAGTCCTGAAGATTATATAAGCAGCAAAAATACGAAAATTGCACAACAGATTTTTAAAGAAATGATGAGTAAATTTGGAACAAATACGTCACGCTTTAAGGCGCCAAGTAGTGTTGTTCAAGAGGGTGATGAATTACGTGTGAAAGGTGCAAAACGAGATTCTTCTCCAAATCCGAGCACGTCAAATTCAAACTCAAGTGAACAGCAGAAAAATGATGGTCAAAATAAACAGCAAGAACAGCAGCAACAAACAGATGGAGATAAAAAACAACAAGAGCAAAAACAAAATGAAGAAAATAAGCAAAATAATGATCAAAATAAACAAAATGAAGACAATGCAACAAATAATCAAGGTGGAAATGATCAAGGGAATACAACCCCGCCGAGCAATGGAAATGGTCAAGGGAATACAACTCCGCCGAGCAATGGAAACGGCCAAGGAAATACAACTCCACCAGGCAGTGGAAACGGCCAAGGAAATACAACTCCACCAGGCAGTGGAAATGGCCAAGGGAATACAACCCCGCCAGGCAGCGGAAATGGCCAGGGGAATACAACCCCGCCAGGCAGCGGAAATGGCCAGGGGAATACAACTCCACCAAGCGGTGGAAACGGCCATGAAAATGCAACACAACCGAGCAATGGAAATGGTCAAGGAGAGGCAACTCCAAATGGTGGTCAATAAATATAATGTTTTTTAAAGTTTCAATCATATAAAGTTGTATGGAAAACACCTAGGATACCGGAGAGTGATCGGTAACTTAGGTGTTTTTTTTGTATGCTATCATGTATAAAAATACTGTATATGAAATGGAAGAATATATATATGTTCAAATGTTGAAGGTCCCATAAAAATTTTGAAAATAAATTGATGGGAAATGATAGAAAATCTGGAGAGGTGGATACGGAGAATGGGGAGGATGACCATAATAGGTAGTGCCACTAGGAGGTGTGCCGTGATGCCAAAATGAAGGTGTTACTCCACCTGATAATTGATATTGCTGCCAAGTTGCTGGGAGTTCAATGCCAACATCAGAAGTTGCTGTATGAACGGGAACAGAATGGACAGAAGGAGAGGCAACTGGGGCTACAACGGCAATTCTTGTTGGAAATAAATACATAAAAGAATCACCCCTAAATCGTATTATATAGCAGTATATTCTTGCACGAGCTGCAAATGTGCACGCGAATTTTTACAGAGTATAGAATGTATATAAAAAAGAACAAGAAAGAACAGAAATGAGTTCTTTCTTGTTGGAAAGACATTTAGATATTGTAGTAGTTTCATTAACAGCAATCGTGGTCGTTGCCAATAGCTAACGCGCTAAAAGAAACCGGACCTACTATTGCAGCTTCGGCACCAGCAGTCATATTTTCAACAGTAAGCGTGTAAATATGAGTTCCGGATCTTAGATCTTTGTCAATTGCTTGGAAGGTTACAGCATAAAATTGTTCTGAATCAGTGGATTCGATCCCAACTTGAGTGTTGAAAATCTCAGTATTATCGCGGAAAATACGAAATACGATTTGAGCGATGTTTGTAACTCCTTCAACTCCAACTGTTGCGATTAATTCTACTGTGTTGTCACGGGAGTCTCTACGTGGAATATTTACTCGTAACTGAGCAACTGAATTTCTTTTTGGAGAATGGTCAATTGGAATTGGTTGTCTTGCATTTGTTTTACTACGTGGCTGAATAGCTTGAAAATCAATAATATGCGTTATAATTCTCACCACCTATTGTTTGATACCTTATAATATGAAGACTCTAGAGAATAGCTTGGACATTCTTACTAAAAAGGTATATAAGCTCTACAGAAAACTTTATTAAAAAATCGTATTGGGGGCATGAAGTTAAAATGAAGAGCCGCTTTCAATAATTATATTCAAAAAAAATATAAACTTATTTAATAGTTCAATAGTCGAAAGACTAACTCCAACTATAGATGGTGGACTTTTTTTATAAAAACACATCTATTTACGGAAGGAAGTTCCTGTATAAAAAGATACAATATGATTGTAATAAATAATACCTTTTATGAGTTTTTATATGGAGATAATAGCACCATTCAGCCTAGTTATTCTTTAGGAGTGGCTTTTGAGGTGTCAGAAGATATAGCCGCATCTGTTGAACAGGATGGCATTCAATTTTTTTTGTCGATTCCGACGATATTTGGTATTTTCGGGACTGTGATTTAGTAGTAAGTTATCATAAGAAAATGGACGAAATTGAATTTAACTATGTAAAATAATAATTTTATTAAAAATGAAAATATTTTATATAAAAATTGTATTTAATTAATATCGATATATAAAATAAGTGTGAGCGAGTTGTGTATATGTACAACTCGCTTTTTTGTGTGCTGAAAAAAGATAATAAAATATACGGAGTAAATTGTTTGTTGTATAAGCTTTATATGGAATTTTATTGAAAATCAATATATTTCGGTTTAAAAGAAAAAGAAGGGACAACGGGCTTTTTGATAAAAAATTTAGACTTTATTCTTAAAAAACAATTTTATTACAGCAGGAAAAGTATAGGAAACTTATCATTATAAAATAAATTGAAATCTTCTAAAAAATCTGATACATTGAAATAGAAATGTAGTTCACAATGTTGTAAAGGCTTACAGTTATGTGCACGAAGATCTATTAGGATTGGAGGAAATGATAATGAAAGCTGAAGAAAAATTTTCCCCGGGATTAGATGGTGTAGTCGCAGCGGAGACGAAAATTTCGTTTCTCGATACGGTAAAAGGTGAAATTGTTATTCAAGGATATGACTTAATTGAACTATCAAAGACAAAAGGTTATTTAGACATTGTGCACCTTTTATTAGAAGAACATCTACCAAATGAGGATGAAAAGGAAAAACTTGAAAAGAAATTGAAGGAAGAATATGAAGTACCAGAAGGTGTATTCAATGTTTTAAAAGCATTGCCAAAAGAAACACACCCGATGGATGGGTTACGTACAGGTGTATCAGCATTAGCTGGTTATGATAACGATATTGAAAACCGTTCGCTAGAAGTGAACAAAAGTCGTGGTTATAAATTGTTAAGCAAAGTGCCAAATATTGTTGCGAACAGTTATCATATTTTAAACAATGAAGAGCCAATCGGGCCGCTTCAGGAGTTATCGTATAGTGCGAATTTCTTCTATATGTTAACTGGTAAAAAACCGACTGAGCTTGAAGAGAAAATCTTCGACCGCTCTTTAGTTTTATATAGTGAACATGAAATGCCAAACTCTACATTCACAGCTCGCGTTATCGCATCTACGCAATCAGACTTATATGGTGCTTTAACAGGAGCAGTCGCATCCTTAAAAGGAAGCCTACATGGCGGTGCAAATGAAGCAGTTATGTACATGCTGTTAGAAGCTGGAAATGTTGAGAAATTTGAAGAGTTACTGCAAAAAAAATTATATAACAAAGAAAAAATCATGGGATTTGGACATCGCGTCTACATGAAGAAGATAGATCCAAGAGCACTCATGATGAAAGAAGCTTTAAAACAGTTATGTGATGTAAAAGGTGATTATACATTATATGAAATGTGTGAAGCTGGAGAGAAAATTATGGAGAAGGAAAAAGGAATCTATCCGAATCTAGATTATTATGCAGCTCCAGTATATTGGATGTTAGGTATTCCAATTCAACTGTACACGCCAATCTTTTTCAGTTCTAGAACAGTAGGCTTATGTGCGCATGTTATTGAACAGCATACAAACAATCGCTTGTTCCGCCCACGTGTAAATTATATCGGCGAGCGACATGTGCTTAGCAAATAAAAACAACTGGGGAGTTGTTAAGGCCGCCCGCCAGGTGGGTGTTTGACCGACACCCATCCTCAATAATAACGAATTTTCGACAGAAAGGGAAGGATAGCATGATTAAAACAAATGAAATTAAACAAAAAGATGCAATTTTAGAAGAGATTACGGATTATGTATTAAATAAAGAGGTGACGAGCTCAGAAGCATTTAGCACAGCACGCTATGTGTTACTTGATACGCTTGGATGCGGAATTTTAGCGCTGCAATATCCTGAATGTACGAAACTCCTTGGACCAGTTGTACCAGGAACAGTTGTGCCAAATGGTACACGTGTACCAGGAACATCATTTGTACTTGATCCAGTACGCGGTGCTTTTAATATTGGATGTATGATTCGTTGGCTGGATTATAACGATACATGGCTTGCTGCAGAATGGGGACACCCGTCTGATAATTTAGGTGGAATTTTAGCTGTTGCAGATTATGTGAGCCGCGTTCGTATTTCAGAAGGAAAAGAACCATTAAAAGTACGCGATGTACTTGAAATGATGATTAAAGCTCATGAAATCCAAGGTGTACTTGCATTAGAAAATAGTTTAAACCGCGTTGGTCTTGACCATGTATTATATGTAAAAGTAGCGACAACAGCAGTTGTTACAAAAATGCTTGGTGGCACGCGTGAAGAAATCTTTAACGCATTGTCTCATGCATGGATTGATAACTCTAGTCTTCGTACATATCGTCATGCCCCAAATACAGGTTCACGTAAATCATGGGCAGCTGGGGATGCAACAAGCCGTGGTGTTTACCTTGCACTTACTGCATTAAAAGGTGAAATGGGTTATCCAACAGCATTATCTGCACCAGGATGGGGATTCCAAGATGTATTATTTAATAAGCAGGAACTAAAATTAGCAAGACCTTTAGATTCTTATGTAATGGAAAATGTATTGTTTAAAGTATCATATCCAGCAGAATTCCATGCTCAAACAGCTGCAGAATGCGCAGTGAAATTACATCCAGAAGTGAAAGAGCGATTAGAGGAAATTGACCGTATTACAATTACAACACATGAATCGGCGGTTCGTATTATTGATAAAGAAGGTCCATTAAATAACCCAGCTGACCGCGATCATTGCTTACAATACATTACTGCAATTGGTCTATTAAAAGGCGATATCGTTGCAGATGACTATGAGGATGAAGTTGCATTTGACCCTCGTGTAGATGAATTACGAAATAAGATGGTTGTTGTAGAAAATAAACAGTATAGTTTGGATTACCTTGATCCGAACAAGCGCTCAATCGCCAACGCTGTTCAAGTTCATTTTAAAGATGGCACAGTAACAGAAAACGTAGAGTGTGAATACCCATTAGGTCACCGTTTCCGTAGAGACGAAGCGATTCCAAAGGTTGTTCAAAAGTTTTCTGCAAATATGGCTGTTCATTATTCTAATAAACAGCAAGAAAAAATTCATGAAGCTTGTTTGAATGAAGAAAAGTTAGAAAATATGAATGTAAATGAATTTGTAGATCTTTTCTTAATTTAAGTATAGGGGGAATAAGAATGGCTTGGGTTGTGAATAAACCGTCAACACAAGAAGAGCTTGCTAATCGATTCCGAGCTTTAGTAGAGGCACCTGAAATTTTACAAATCCCTGGTGCTCATGATGCAATGGCTGCTCTTGTTGCAAAAAACACTGGGTTTTCAGCTCTTTATTTATCGGGAGCTGCTTATACAGCAAGTAAGGGTTTGCCAGATTTAGGTATTGTAACGTCTACTGAAGTAGCTGACAGAGCAAGAGATCTTGTTAGAGCAACGGACTTACCTCTTCTTGTCGATATTGATACAGGATTTGGTGGAGTGTTAAATGTAGCAAGAACGGCTGTAGAGATGGTGGAAGCAAATGTAGCCGCTGTCCAAATTGAAGATCAACAATTACCGAAAAAATGTGGACACTTAAATGGAAAAAAACTTGTTTCCACTGAGGAATTAGTACAGAAGATTAAAGCGATTAAAGAAGTAGCACCAACACTTGTTGTTGTAGCACGTACAGATGCTCGCGGTGTAGAAGGATTAGATGCAGCAATTGAAAGAGCGATTGCTTATGTAAAAGCAGGTGCAGATGCTGTTTTCCCGGAAGCACTTCAATCCGAAGAAGAATTCCGTTTGTTCAACAGTAAAGTAAATGTTCCGTTGCTTGCGAACATGACTGAATTTGGGAAAACTCCATATTATAGTGCAGAAGAATTTGCAAATATGGGCTTCCAAATGGTGATTTATCCGGTTACATCACTTCGCGTTGCAGCAAAAGCATATGAGCGTGTGTTTATGCTAATTAAAGAAACAGGCTCACAAAAAGAAGGGTTATCTAACATGCAAACGAGAAGTGAATTGTATGAAACAATTTCGTATCATGATTTTGAGGAATTAGATAACGGAATTGCAAAAACAGTTTTATCTGAAGATCAATAGAACAGAGAAGAAAGGCGATGATGGGACATCTTGGGCAAGAACAACTGCTTGATGTGAGAATTCATCGCCTTTTTATATGATTTGAATTGTTGTATACAAGAGGTGAGAAGATATGAGTTCTACAAAAGATTTCTCTGTAGAAAAATGGATGCAGCAAGATTTCCAGTTTGTGAGAAGTAACGATACGATTACTGAAACAGTTAAACTTCTTATTAAAATATCAAAGGATGAACTTCCTGTGCTAGATGGAAAGCAAATGATTGGCATTGTAAAACTAACAGATTGTATTCAGTGGATACAACAAAAAAGTGATAAAAGTATGTTAGTTCATATGATTGTCACTAATTCTATTAATAAGGGTAGTATGAAAACAACTATGAACGAATTACAGGATATACCATTTTATGTGACAACTGAACAAGACGGAGTACTTGTAGGAATCATAGACAAGCCTGAACTTTTCGCTTTTCAAAAGTTTCTAAAACAGCAATTAAAAGAATCACAACAATTAATTGAATGGTTTCGTTTGTCTTTCGACACTGCGTATGAAGGCATTGCGATTGTGGATGAAAACGGCGTCATTCAAATGTTTAATGATACGTATAGCCGCTTTGTCGGAGTATCGAAAGAAGAAGCAATTGGACAACTGGCCGAAAATGTAATTGAGAATACGAGGCTTCCAGTTGTATTAAAAACAGGGGTACCAGAAAGAAATCAAGTGCATCGTTTGCAAGGCCAAAATTTAGTTGTGCATCGGATGCCGATTTGGAAGCAAGGAAGAGTGATAGGTGCTGTAGGCATGCTTATTCATGAAGGGATTTCAGATATTTATAAAATACTAGAGAGGTTTGATCAAAAAGATAGTGCTGTCAAACCGTTATTTTCTAAACCGAAGAAGAAGCAAATTCGATTCGAAGATATTCTTGGAGAAAGTCAGACGATTTCTGAAACGAAAAAAATGGCTCGAAAAGCAGCTGGGTCGAAAGCGTCTGTGTTAATTACTGGAGAAAGTGGTGTTGGTAAAGAGCAATTTGCAAGAGCTATACATGATACAGGTATAACAAAAAACGGTCCATTTATCAGTGTGAACTGTGCTGCTATTCCTGATAATTTACTAGAATCCGAACTGTTTGGTTATGCAGAAGGTGCTTTTACAGGTGCGAAAAAGAACGGGAAAGCAGGGAAGTTTGAACTTGCGAATCATGGCACGTTATTTTTAGACGAAATCGGTGATATGTCTCTATTAACACAGGTGAAAATTTTACGTGTTTTACAAGAAAGGGAGATAGAAAGAATTGGTGGTACACATCCAATTCCAGTTGATTTTAGGCTAATTGCAGCGACAAATAAAGATTTAAAACAAATGGTTAGAGAAGGTACATTTAGAGAAGATTTATATCATCGTCTTCATGTTATTCCGATTCATATTCCACCACTTCGTTTTCGAAAGCAAGACATCCCACTCATTGTCGAAGAACATTTACAAAAGTTATGTCAAATGTATGGTGCTAAAGAAAAGACACTTGATAAAGAAGTATTACGCCTTATGTTCCATTACAATTGGCCAGGAAATGTTCGGGAATTAATCAATGTGTTAGAAAGACTATTTGCACTATCGGATGATGTACATATACGAGCTAAGGATTTACCAGAAGAATTCTATTATCGGGATATGGAACAGAAGAAATTAGTACCTATGATTCAGTCTTTACCAGCAAAGCAAGAAGCGATGAAAGTGGTACGTGAAGAGGAAGAGCGAGGATTAATTGAACGCGTTTTAAAAGAAGCAAAAGGGAATAAGTCAAAGGCAGCAGCATTGTTAGGGATTTCTAGGGCGACTCTTTATAACAAATTATCACGATTCAAAATCTAGACAAATTGTTATAAACAGTGTAAAACTGTCTAGACAGTTTTACGTTTTCTATTTATTTAGCCCAGGTTCTATCAAGTTTTTAGTTTGGCATAGATTTTGCATATAAAGAAAATGAAGACCGAAATGATAGGGGGATACAGATGGAGAAAACAAAGTTGCAATGGGACGAATTTTTTTCGCTGAATAAGAATCTTAATACAACTTTTTTTACACCGGAAGATTTTTCAGGTGATGAAGATTTAATCGCAAAAACAACAGAACAGTTTGTTAAACAGGAAATTGTTCCTCAAATTGAAAATATCGAGCAGCACAATTATCAAGTTTCTCGCGGGTTGTTTGAAAAGGCCGGAGAACTTGGGTTGTTAAGTATAGAGGTACCAGAAGAATATGGTGGGTTCGAATTAGGAAAGGCAGTTTCTGGCCTTGTAGCAGAAAAGATGGGATATGCAGGAGCATTTAGTGTTTCCTTTAATATTCATGCTGGTGTAGGAACATTGCCATATATATACTATGGCACAAACGAGCAGAAGGAAAAATACTTACCTAAAATTGCATCAGGCGAATGGATTGGAGCGTATGCATTAACAGAACCTAATGCTGGATCAGATGCATTAAGTGCAAAAACAAGCGCTGTATTAAATGAAGAAGGAACAACTTGGAAATTAAATGGGGAAAAGCAGTGGATTACAAATGCTCATATGGCTGATGTATATGTTGTTTTTGCAAAGACAAATAAAGGAATGACAGCATTTATTGTCGAAAGAACATGTGAAGGTGTTTCAATTGGCTTAGAAGAAAAGAAAATGGGCATTAAAGGATCTTCGACTGCGACACTCATTTTAGAGGATGTTGTAATTCCAGTTGAAAATGTATTAGGGGAAGTTGGAAAGGGTCATTACGTAGCCCTTAATATCCTCAATTTCGCTAGATTGAAACTCGCTTTTGGAAATATTGGAACAGCAAAACAAGCAATTGGTTTATCTGTTCAATACGGAAAAGAACGAAAACAGTTTCAAACAGAATTAGTTGATTTCACGATGATTCAAGAGAAAATTGCAAATATGATTATCGCTACATACGGTGCAGAGAGTGCAGCTTATCGAACAGCAGGCGTAATTGACGAGGCAATTCATGAGACAAATGGGGATGGAAGCATCATGCAGAAAATGTCTCAATTTGCAATGGAGTGTGCCATTAATAAAGTGAATGCTTCGGAAACACTAGGAAATATTGTGGATGAAGCTGTACAAATTCATGGTGGCTACGGTTATATGCAAGAATATGAAGTAGAACGATTATATCGTGATGCTAGAATTAGCCGTATATTTGAAGGAACGAATGAAATTAACCGCTTAACAGTTGCGAAAATGTTAATGAAACAAACGAAGCAAATAGGAGATCAAGTAGACGAAGGCACATTTGAAAATATAGAACGAAACCATCGTTATATTTTATTATCGAAACAGTTATTGAAGCAATCTTTGAAAACGCTATCTCAAACTCCTGAATTAAAAATCGAGCAAGAACAAGAATATTCACGCGTATTAGCAGACATGTTGAAAGATGTGTATGTAATGGAATCAGCATTTTTACGTACGAAGAAAGCAGTGAGTAAAAATGGTGAAGAAAAAGAACGTACAAAACAGTTCGTAACAGATGTTCTTTGTGAGGAAGGATATCGTAAAGTAGAATCAGCGGCAATGGTTCTTCTTTCTGCAGCAGTACAAGAAGAGCAAAATAGAAACGCTATTCTAGATGAAATTCGTCAACTGTCAATACCTCTATATACGAACATATTTATGAAAAAGAGAGAAATTGCAAAAGCCATTATAAATCGCGGAAAATATATTGTTTAAATAGGAGGAGAACAATATGAAAAAGATTGGTTTTATTGGTTTAGGTAATATGGGCCTTCCAATGTCTAAAAATTTAGTTAAATCAAATTACACTGTATATGGCGTCGATTTAAATAAAGATGCTGAGGCTTCTTTTGAGAAAGATGGAGGAATCATCGGCTTATCAATTGCAAACTTGGCAGAAACATGTGATTTGATTTTTACAAGTTTACCATCTCCGCGAGCTGTGGAAGCGGTTTATTTTGGAGAAGAGGGTTTAATTGAGAATAGTCATCCGAATGTTGTTCTAATTGATACCAGTACAGTAGCACCGCAATTGAATAAAAGATTAGCAGAAGCTGCTAATGATAAAAAAGTAGATTTCTTAGCAGCACCGGTTAGTGGTGGGGTGATTGGAGCAGAAAATCGCACATTAACTTTTATGGTCGGTGGATCAAAAGAAGTATATGAAAAAGGTTTACCAGTGATGGAAGTATTAGGGGCAAATGTGTTTCATGTAAGTGAACAAATTGATAGTGGCACGACTGTAAAGCTTATTAATAACTTATTGATAGGTTTCTACACAGCGGGTGTAAGTGAAGCTTTGACTTTAGCGAAGAAAAACAATATGGATTTAGAGAAAATGTTTGATATTCTAAATGTGAGTTACGGACAAAGTAGAATTTATGAGCGCAACTATAAAAGCTTTATTGCACCAGAAAACTATGAGCCAGGTTTTACTGTAAATCTATTAAAGAAAGATTTAGGATTTGCGGTTGATTTAGCAAAAGAAAGTGAACTTCACTTACCAGTAAGTGAAATGCTGTTGAACTTGTATGATGAAGCGGGTAAAGCGGGGTATGGGGAAAAAGACATGGCTGCTTTATATAAGAAGATAAGTGAACAAGTAATCTCTAGTCATGAATAATGAATGGTTATAGCGTCGAATTATAAATTGTGAGAAACAATTCGAACTTATAACAATAAAAAAGGAGCGAATACAATGATTACAACAGAAATTAAACGAGTGAAAAATCATATTAATGGTGAATGGGTAGAATCTACTGGTACGGAAGTTGAAGCTGTTCCAAATCCTGCAACTGGGAAAATAATCGCTTATGTTCCGCTTTCTCCAAAAGAAGATGTGGAGCGTGCTGTTGAAGCTGCAAAAACAGCTTATGAAACATGGTCTAAAGTGCCGGTTCCAAATCGTTCAAGACAGCTATACAAATATTTACAACTTTTGCAAGAAAATAAAGATGAGCTTGCGAAAATTATCACATTAGAAAATGGAAAAACATTAAAAGATGCGAGTGGTGAAGTACAGCGTGGTATTGAGGCTGTAGAATTGGCAACATCAACACCAAATTTAATGATGGGCCAAGCACTCCCGAACATTGCAGGTGGAATTGATGGTTCGATTTGGCGTTACCCAATTGGAGTTGTTGCTGGTATTACACCGTTTAACTTCCCAATGATGATTCCATTATGGATGTTCCCATTAGCAATTGCTTGCGGTAACACATTCGTATTAAAAACATCTGAAAGAACACCACTTTTAGCTGAGAGACTGGTAGAGTTATTCTATGAAGCAGGTTTCCCAAAAGGAGTTTTAAATTTAGTGCAAGGCGGAAAAGACGTTGTAAATAGCATTCTAGAAAATAAGGACATTCAAGCGGTTTCATTCGTTGGATCTGAGCCAGTTGCACGTTATGTATACGAAACAGGAACAAAATATGGAAAACGAGTACAAGCACTCGCAGGAGCGAAAAATCATGCGATTGTTATGCCAGATTGCAATCTTGAAAAAACAGTACAAGGTGTTATTGGTTCTGCATTTGCGAGCAGTGGAGAGCGCTGCATGGCATGTTCTGTTGTAGCTGTTGTGGATGAAATTGCTGATGAGTTTATTGATGTACTAGTAGCGGAAACACGTAAATTAAAAGTTGGCGATGGTTTCCATGAAGATAATTATGTAGGTCCATTAATTCGTGAATCTCATAAAGAGCGTGTACTAGGCTATATTAATAGTGGTGTAGCAGATGGGGCTACTTTATTAGTAGATGGTCGTAAAATTAATGGAGAAGCCCGTGAAGGATATTTTGTTGGAGCAACAATCTTTGATGGTGTGAATCAAGATATGAAAATCTGGCAAGATGAAATTTTTGCTCCAGTTTTAAGTATTGTGAGAGTAAAAGATTTAGAAGAAGGCATTAAACTTACAAATCAATCCAAATTTGCAAATGGTGCAGTTATTTATACATCAAGCGGTAAACATGCGCAAACATTCCGTGATAATATCGATGCAGGAATGATTGGCGTAAACGTTAACGTTCCAGCACCGATGGCATTCTTCGCATTTGCTGGAAATAAAGCATCCTTCTATGGTGATCTTGGAACAAATGGAACAGACGGTGTTCAATTCTATACACGTAAAAAAGTTGTGACAGAGCGCTGGTTTTAATAGATGAATAGCATATACATGTAACTTGTTACATGTATAAAAAGTACACCCCTCATTAGAGAGGGGTGTACTTTTCATCGTTAACTATTCTTTTCAAAAGCTAATTTGATACCAAATCCAATTAATACAATACCAGTAAGTCCTTGGATGTATCTTTGAGTAGCTGGTTTTTTCATGAAAACACTGATTTTATCAATTAAGAAGATATAAAAGGCAAACCATATCACGGTTAAAACGAGATAGGTAAGACCCATGGTTAGAAATTGAATGAATGTATTATGGTTAGGATTTAAAAATTGTGGTAAAAAGGTCAAAAAGAATACAGCGACTTTAGGATTTAAAAGATTAGTAAGAAACCCTTGGCGAAAACAAGAGCTGTTTTCATCTGCACGTTTCATAGGTAACTCATTTGTATCTATGCTGTTTTTGCTTTTTAAAGATAAAAGTGCTTTTATTCCTAAATAGACTAGATAAATGGCACCAACATATTTAAAAATAGAAAATAAGAGAGCAGATTTAACAATGATAGCGGAAAGCCCAATTACAGCAGCTAAAGTATGAATTAAAAGGGCGATACATGTGCCGAAAACCGTTTTTACACCTCCTATTTTTCCTGAAGTAAGAGTGTTTTTTGTAGCCATTGCAGTATCAGGCCCGGGTAAAATAATAAGACAAATAGACATGATAATAAAAAGAAGATAGTTCTCCACAATCACTCCACCTTTCTGTGCTTGTTTTTCAGAAAATTTAATTAAAAATAGTTTAACACAATTTAAGTGATATGATAAATAAAATTTAAGTATGTTAAAATATATCTATCATATTGTTTGAAGGAGCATGAGGTATGGAAAATATAAATATCGGAAAAAAGGTGAAAGAGCTTCGGGAATATAAGGAGCTGAGTATGCGAGAGTTAGCTAAAATGGCAGAAATAACACCTTCTATGTTAAGTCAAATTGAACGAGGATTAGCTAATCCTTCGATTCAAACATTGAAATTGCTAGCCAAGGCTTTAGAAGTTCCAACTTTTAGTTTTCTCATTGAAGATACGAACACGGATGATCTAGTTATAAGAGCGAATGCACGTAAAAAAATGATCGTAGGAAATTTATCCTATGAATTATTATCACCAGATTTAACGGGTGCTTTGGCAGTATCTTTAATGACTTTGCCACCTAATTCTGTTTCCTCCGAAAAACTTTTAGAGCATAAAGGAGAGGAAATTGCTCATGTTTTAGAAGGACAGATTATCTTGTATTTACAGCAAGATATATACACTTTATACCCCGGGGATAGTGTGAAAATCCCTTCTTACATGAAACATAAATGGGAGAATCTATTTGATCAAGATGCCGTTATTTTATTCGCTGTAACGCCTCCATCGTTCTGATAATGAAGATACATAATACATATGTCTAGAAAGAAAAAAGCTAGATGAAGCAGCAAATAGGTTGCTTTCATCTAGCTTTTTGATTAGGCATTAAGCAGATTGAAGAAGCGATTGACATCTTCATCTGAAACATCACTTAATTGTTTATATTTATACTTTGGATTTTGATCTTTGTCGACAACGACTGAACGTACTCCTTCAAAGAAATCTTCGTGCCTCATGAAATTTTTAGCGAGCACGAGATCTGTTGCAAAGCATTCTTCTATCGATTTTTCCTTTCCGTCAATAAGTTGTTTTAATGTTACTTTTAATGAGAACGGAGATTTTGATAGTAATGTTTCTTTCGTTTTTGAAGCGAAGGATCCGTCAGCATTATCTAATGAATGGATGATATCTTCAACTGTATGGAATGAAAAATGTTGATCAATTTCTTCTAATAAGGAAACAAGTTCACTTTCTACACTAGGAGCTGTTTCATATTTATTAATGAGTTCTTTTAAAGTGATATGTATATTTTGATCATGCCAATTTACCTTTTCGATTGCATCTAGGAAAGTAGGTAAAGTTTCCGATGGCATATAATGATCAGCAGCTTTTATATATAATACATCAGCAGCTTTTAAAACAGATGCTGTTAACGCAACATACCGACCAGTCTGCCCAGGAGCCTTGTTTAAGAAATAAGCAGCTCCAACGTCTGGGAAAAAACCAATGTTCATCTCAGGCATGGCCCATTTTGTACGATCTGTTACAATTCTATATTTTGCCCCATTCGTAAGACCGACGCCACCACCCATTACAATTCCATCTAAACAAGCAATAATTGGTTTTGGATAATGATATATATAAGTATCTATTTCGTATTCTTCTTCAAAAAAATGTTCAGCATGCTGTAATGCAACTTCATTTGAACGTGCTTCGTATAATGTTTTTATATCACCGCCAGCGCAAAATCCTTTCGTGCCAGCACCTTTCAAGATTACTACGGCAATACGATCATCTTTTTCCCATTCTTTTAGTTTCTGACCAATCGGATGTAACATATCATAAGATAAAGAGTTAAGTGCTTTTGGGCGATTTAAAGTGATTGACGCGACGCCATTTTCGTGAATGGAAAATAAAACATTTTCAGTCATTTTGAATCCTCCTCTTATATATCTTCTCATTCTTATTTCTCGATACAAGCTAAAATGTCCTTTATAATTTATTTGATATTGCAAGTAGCGTGCCAGTTTTAATGTCCTTAATTAAGAAGAAATGCCAGTAATAAAGTGTCTAACTGTCTAAACAAATGGACATTTAGACGTCGGACTAGATACTTTTTAGAATGGTGCATATTTTGACGAGTTATATTTGCAGGATTTCAACATATGAAAATGAATATTACAACATCAGTCATTTAAAATGTAGGGGTATTGTTTGTAACTTGAAAATGAAGGGAATACTATATACCATATTTAATTTGAAAGAAAATGAGTAATTGGAATGAATTCAATATGGATAGCAACTTCACTTTGTTTTATTTACTGAATTGTCTTGCTTTTAACGAAGTGAGAGTTTGTATATAATAGGAGTAGAGAAAGGGGAGATCGGAATGCCAGGGCCTTTGCTATTATCGGTTATTATTTTGTCTTCTCTCATGGTAGGAATTACACAGTATTTTCATCGTACAGATACGACAGAAGAAATTAAAGATAAAGTACGTCTCGTATTTCCGGTTTTTATATTATCTATCTCACTGTGTTATGTGTTAAATAAAGATGGATATATCGTGGCATCATTCTCATTTTTTATAGCAATTGTTTTAATAACTGTATTGTACTATATAATGAAAGAGTATTTGCAAAAATAAAGATGCCTGAAAAGGCATCTTTATTTTTATGAAATTAAACAATTTATACCGGAATTTGAAGATGTGAATTCATATTACTGTTTACCTGCTTTTCTAAAATTGCTTTCTGTATACTTGTTTTTTAAGCTATTATTGCTTTGACTTTAGGATATTAATAAACTTATTGAATCATATTTTTATTGGGACTGTTTTTTGTATCATATAAAATCATTCAACTTGTAGAACATTCAGCTCATTCTTCTTTTCCAAACGGTCACGCGACATCAGCGATTCTATTTTAAACATCGTGACTTAATTTCAAATCCACATGAAACATTGTTAATTTCACATACCGTATTATAATTTAAAAAATACTTATAGCATAAAAAAATAAAATGAATGTGAAAGTGAATTCTTCATCATGTATTCACTTGTCAATCGTGAATAGCCGCTATACTATTAAAGTATAGAGAACTGGAAAAGGGGTTGTATTTATATGAAATTTGAGATGCATACAAAGATTATTTCAAATGAAAAAGAAATGAGATTACATATAGAAGAAAATATATTTCAATTAATATTAGACGGTTATCATTTATTTGCTGTGGATGAAATGTTACCTTTATATAAATCTGATCAAGAAAGAATCGGTAGTGCAATCGTTCAAAAGTTAGAGTGGGAAGATGGGAAGACAACACTTAACTACCAACTGGTTTCATTACAATCAGTAAATTAAAAGAGAGAAAGGAAGGAAAAGATGAAGTTTTTTCATACAGCGGATTGGCATTTAGGAAAACTTGTTCACGGTGTGTATATGACCGAAGATCAACGAATTGTATTAGATCAGTTCGTTCAAGCTGTGGAAGAAGAAAAACCAGATGCCGTAATTATTGCAGGTGATTTGTATGACCGAGCGATTCCTCCAACAGAAGCAGTAGATTTACTAAATGATGTATTAAAAAAGATAGTGATTGATTTACAAACGCCAGTAATTGCAGTAGCAGGGAATCATGATAGTCCAGACCGTATTCATTTTGGCAGCAGTTTAATGAAAAAACAAGGGTTACATATTGTTGGCCAATTTCAATTTCCGTATGAACCAGTTGTTTTACATGATAAGTATGGGGAAGTTCATTTCCATTTAATCCCATATGTAGATCCAAGTATTGTAAGACATGTGATAAAAAATGAAGATATTCGGTCGCATGATGATGCGATGCGTATTTTCATGAATGAACTTTCAGAAACGATGAATCAAGAAGCAAGACACGTATTTGTAGGCCATGCATTTGTCACTTCTTCAGGTGAAGCAGAAGAAAATACGAGTGATGCAGAGCGTCCGCTTTCCATCGGCGGTGCTGAATACGTAAATAGTCATTATTTTGATAAGTTTCATTACACAGCACTTGGGCATTTGCACCAAGCGCACTTTGTACGTAATGAAACGATTCGTTATTCTGGTTCACCACTTGCGTATTCTATTTCTGAAGAGCGGCATAAAAAAGGGTATTATATTGTGGAATTAGACGAAACAGGTCAAGTGGAAATAGAAAAGCGTTTATTTACACCTCGTCGCCAAATGCGAACAGTAGAAGCGAAAATAGATGATTTATTAAAGTATCCAACAAGTGAAGATTATGTCTTCGTAAAGTTATTAGATGAAAATCCTGTACTGCAGCCAATGGAAAAAATTCGTTCTGTATATCCAAATGCTATGCATGTTGAACGTTCTATGCAAAGACGAGAATTTACAGAAACCAATGAAGTTACTGTTTCTAGACATAAAACAGATGATCTATCCCTTTTGAAAGCTTTTTATAGAGAAATGAAGGGCTCAGATTTATCAGAAGAGAAAGAACGTCTTTTCTTAGACGTATTACAAACAGTGCAGGAACGGGAAGGTGAACGAGGATGAGACCACTTCAGCTTATTATGACCGCATTTGGTCCGTATAAACAGCGAGAAGTTATCGATTTCAGCGATCTTGGCGATCACCGTATTTTTGCTATTTCAGGAAATACGGGAGCTGGGAAAACAACGATATTTGATGCGATTTGTTATGTATTATATGGGGAAGCGAGCGGAGAAGAACGTAGTGATACGAGTATGCTACGTAGCCAATTTGCTGATGATAATATATACACAAGTGTAGAATTAACCTTCCAGTTGAAAGGAAAGCAATACGAAATAAAAAGACAGCTCGGTCATAAAAAACAAGGGAATAAAACAGTTACAGGGCATGCTGTTGAGCTATATGAAGTAATAGGTGATGAGAAGGTTCCATGTGTGGATCGTTTTCATGTGACAGATGTGAACAAAAAGGTTGAAGATTTAATCGGACTTAGCAAACATCAATTTAGTCAAATTGTTATGCTTCCGCAAGGAGAATTCCGAAAACTATTAACGTCTGAAACAGAAAATAAAGAAGAAATTTTACGTCGTATTTTTAAAACAGATCGTTATAAATTAATGCGTGAATTGTTAGATCAAAAACGTAAACAGTGGAAAGACGTCTTACAAGAAAAGCAAAAAGAAAGAGAACTGTACTTCCGTAATGTTTTTAAATTACCGGTTCGAGATGATTCATTATTAGAGACATTAGTTCAACAGGAACATGTAAATACGCACCAAGTAGTCGAAGCGCTTGAACAAGAAAAAAATTGCTATGAGGCGGAAGTTGAACAATTACAAGCGCAGCAAACATTGCAAACGCAGCAATTAAAAAAAGCCGAAGATCGTTTTCATACAGCTAAGTCTATTAATGAAAAGTTCAAAGATTTACAGCAAAAACAAGAGAAACAAGCAGTTTTACAAGCAAATCGAGAACAAATAGAAACAGAAGAACAACGCTTTAAACTTGCTGAACAAGCGAAACGATTATTACCATTTGAACAATGGTATGAAGAAGCGGTACAGAGTGAACAAAATGCTGAACAATTATTGAAACAAATATCTGTAAAAAAAGAAAAGACGGTTAAGGCGTTTGAACTTGCTTATGAGAAATATGAAGAATTAAAGGGTAAAGAGTCTGTTCGTGAAGAAGGTAAGAAAACTGTACAAAGATTAGAAGAGTTACAGCCAATTATTGCTTCATTAGCAGAGAAAAAATCAAAATTGCAACAGGCAGAACTTCAAAGTGGGAAATTGAAGGAAGGTATTCAGAAGTTTGAGAAACAGCTAGAAGGACAGATTTCTCAAAAACAACAAATTGCCGGAGAATTACAACAGCTAGAGGTTGCACTTGAGCAATATGTAGCAAAAGTAGAAGAGCTAACAAATATGCGGGAAGATGCAAAAGTACTAAAGCAAGCATATGACGTTTGGCAAGAAAAGCAAAAATATGAACAAGAAAAAGAAGTTGCAAATCAAAAGATGGAAGTTGCAGTTAAAGCATATGAAGAGATGGAGCATCGTTGGTTAAATGAACAAGCAGGAATGTTAGCTCTTCATCTTCATGAAGGTGAATCTTGTCCTGTATGTGGTAGCATAGATCATCCAAAGAAAGCTACAGAACGTGGAGATTCCATTGATGAAAAACAGCTAAATGAACTGCGCGAAAAGAAAACAGTTGCTGAAAAATTACATGTTCAAGTAGAAGAGAAATGGAATTTCTACAGATTACAATATGAGCAAGTAATAGATGAAGTCGTAAAACGAGGATACCGTTCAGAAGAGTTAGTTGAAACATACCGTACGCTAGTGCAAAACGGAAAACAACTAGCAGCTGAGGTAAACACATTAAAGGAAAGTGAAGAAAAACGTAAACAGCTAGCGTTAAGTGTAAAAGGATTAGAAGAAAAAGTAGAAGAATTACAGAAGCAAAAACGCGAAGCTGAAGTGATGCAGCATCGTACTGAAATGGAGTGCATGCAACTTCGTACGTCCTATGAACATGATCAGCAAAAAACCCATGAGGACTTACAAACGTTAGAAGCCTGGAAAAAACAATTTGATCAAGCTGTTAGCACACTTCGCTTTATGGAAGAGGAGTGGAAGAAAGTACAAGAAGCTTATCAATATTGGCAAAATGAAAATATACGCATACAAGCTGAGTATGATGGTGCTCTAAAGCAAGTAAGTCATGCAAAAGAAAAGCAAGAAGAGACTTTACTTCGCTTTACGACAGAGCTTGAACAAGGTGGATTTATCGACCAACAAGCTTATAAAGAAGCAAAATTAACAGATGTAGAAATGAAGCATTTGCATGAGCAAATTCAAGAGTACTATTCATCCTTAGAAGTATTGGCTAAACAAATTGAGGAACTAGTAAATGAATTAAGCGGGAAAGAATGGACGGACATTACAGCTCTAGAAGAACAAATGAAAGAGTTAGGAATTCAGCTTGATATTACAAAAGAAAAGCGCCAGCGTGCCCAAAGTGCAGTTGCATACATTACCGATTTGCATGAAAACATTAGACGAATTGATGAACAAATTCATGAAGAAGAAAAAGCTTTCCAAGAACTTGTTGATTTATATGAAGTCATGAAAGGGGATAACGAAAGTCGTATTTCGTTTGAACGTTACATTTTAATTGAGTATTTAGAACAAATTGTTCAAATTGCTAACGAAAGACTTCGTAAACTATCAAACGGCCAGTTCTATTTAAAACGAAGTGAAAGAGTTGAAAAACGAAATCGTCAAAGTGGACTAGGATTAGATGTATATGACGCATATACAGGTCAAACACGTGACGTAAAAACATTGTCTGGCGGGGAAAAATTTAATGCATCGCTTTGTCTAGCACTTGGTATGGCAGATGTGATCCAGGCATATGAAGGCGGTATTTCTATCGAAACCATGTTTATCGATGAAGGATTTGGCTCGCTAGATGAAGAGTCATTAACAAAAGCGATCGATGCATTGATTGATTTACAAAAATCAGGACGATTTATTGGCGTTATTTCACACGTTCAAGAGTTGAAAAACGCAATGCCAGCAGTTTTAGAGGTAACGAAGCAGAAGAATGGTTGTAGTGAGACTCGGTTTGTGGTGAAATAATAAAACTAATAAAAAGGTTAATAGTAAATTTTAATTATGAGAGGACATATGCTTAATAGTGGGCATATGTCCTTTTTTCATATAGTTATATCGGTATGATTTATGTTTGAAGGAAGTGTTGTTTAGAGAAAAAGATGTAAATAGTTATTTTTAAATAAATTTCTTAATAAAATTTTTTCAGAAATTTATTGAGAAATTAAATGTTCAATATGATGGTTTTTATTATAAAATAAAGATTTTTATGTAATTAATGATAAAATGCATGATTATTAATTAGGAAATTTGAAAGTTTCAATTTAATTTTTTAAATCTATTATTTTCACAGAAAATAGGATGAAAAAAGTTTATATTTACAATAAAAGCAGAGATTTTTATGCAGATAAGTATGGGGACATAATAAAATATTTTATCTGAAAAATAAAAAAAGATTGACAAGACTGTTGAGAAACATTATCATTTCGGTGTACAAAAGAAAATGAAAATCATTATCAATTAATACTAAGTGAGTATTACCTAGTTTATTGAGACTGAAATTAAGATTAAATTGTACTTGACTGATAAGTTTAATATGTGTATGATTTTCGTAAATATAATGATAATGATTATCAATATCATTATTAGTTGGTGATGTTTGTTTAAATATTTTCTTTGCACAGATTAATTAGGTTAACTTTATTAATCTGCAATTGAGAATATACAAGATAAACTAGATCGATTCGTTGTAAGGAAAGGAATTGAGAATATGGATTTTGGGGAATTTGATGGGAAGATTGCATTAGTTACTGGTGCAGCACAAGGAATTGGAGAGACTGTAGCGAACATGCTTGCGGAAAGAGGAGCAAAGGTTGCAGCGGTTGATAAGAATATTTTAGAACTCAATAAGCTTTCAGATTATCATGCAACAAGAGGCAGCTCTTTGAAAGTATTCGCTTTAGATGTGAGTGATAGTTCCGCAGTGGAAAATACAGTAAATCAGATTGAGGATACAATGGGGCAAATTGATATTTTAGTTAATGTTGCCGGTATTTTAAAGATGGGTGCCATTCACTATTTAAGTGATGAAGATTGGGACAAGACTTTTTCAGTAAATGCTACAGGTGTGTTTTATGTATCACGATCTGTGAGTAGACGTATGATGTCACGGCAGTCTGGTGCAATTGTGACTGTAGGGTCAAATGCTGCGAGTGTACCTAGAATGGAAATGGCTGCATATGTAGCATCCAAAGCTGCTGCAACGATGTTTACAAAATGTCTTGGTCTTGAGCTTGCAGAATATAATATTCGCTGTAATTTAGTTTCTCCTGGTTCAACTGAGACAGAGATGCAGAGGTTACTTTGGATAGATGAAAATGGGGCTGAAAAAATTATTGCAGGCTCACAAGATACATATAGATTAGGAATTCCATTAAAAAAAATAGCAACGCCTTCAGAGATTGCTGAAGCAGTTCTATTTTTAGCGTCAGATAAAGCAAGCCATATTACGATGCATAATCTATGCATTGATGGCGGCGCTACTTTAGGAATCTAAATTACATATAGGGGGCTTTAAAATAATGAATCATACAACTGCTTTAAAGGAGTTAGCGACAAAATTACTAGATGACTATAGAGCTGGATCTTCATTCTTTTTTGCTTCACCGTATCGTACAATACTTGCCGAAGGAACATTTGCAACGGTGAAACATAGTCAGGCAGAAAATTTTCCTGAGCTAGTTCGTGCTGTATTAAGCAATGCGAAACAAGCTGGCCATCCTAATCCAATTGTTGTAGGAGCGCTGCCTTTTGATCGTACAAAATCGGTACAGCTCGTTGTACCTCGGGAGAGCAGGCTAGCAGATCGTCTGCAATTTGATTTTACAGATCGAATCCAGCAATCACCTGCACTTACATATGAAATGAATCCTATTCCGTCATCTTCAGAATATATGCGTGGTGTAGAGCAAGGAGTAGCTAAAATAAAGAGCGGTGACCTAAAGAAAATCGTTCTATCTAGATCGTTGGATTTGAAATCTCCAGAAAAGGTTGACATTCAAAAACTACTTTGTGATTTAGCGCAGCACAATAAACAGGGGTATACGTTTGCGGTAGATTTACCGAAGAGTGAAGAAATAGAGAATTGTGATGCTTCACCAAAGCGTAGTCATACACTCATAGGAGCGAGTCCAGAGTTACTTGTCTCACGGAGTGGAATGCAAATCATTTCTAATCCGCTTGCAGGCTCTAGACCTCGAAGTAAAGACCCTGAAGAAGATAAGAGACGAGCAGATGAGTTGCTTTCTTCAGCTAAAGATTTACATGAACATGCTGTTGTTGTTGAAGCAGTAGCTGCGGCGCTTCGTCCGTACTGTCGTACATTGCATGTTCCGGAAAAACCATCATTAATAAATAGTGAAGCAATGTGGCATTTATCTACTGAAGTAAAAGGAGAATTACTAGACGTATCAGTGTCTGCATTAGAATTAGCACTTGCGCTTCATCCTACACCAGCAGTTTGTGGAACTCCGACAGAAAAAGCTCGAGAGGCTATTAACGAAATTGAACCGTTTGATCGAGAATTTTTCACGGGAATGCTTGGTTGGAGTGATCTGAATGGTGACGGTGAATGGATTGTTACGATTCGTTGTGCGGAAGTTGAAGAGAATTCCCTTCGTTTATTCGCAGGAGCTGGTATTGTTGCGGAGTCAAAACCTGAAGATGAGCTAGCTGAAACATCAGCTAAGTTTCGTACAATGCTTCGGGCTATGGGATTAAATGATGAATCTTTGAAATAGAAGTTAGGGGGATAAATGATGTTAACAGGATGCCAGGAGTGGCCAAAGGAATTTGCAGATCGATATAAAGAAGAGGGGTGCTGGCGCGGAGAGACCTTTGGAGAGATGCTGCGAGAACGTGCGATGAAACATGGTGACCAGATTGCAGTGACAAGTGGCGAAAAACACTTAAGCTATAGTGAACTGGATAAAAGAGTAGATCAATTAGCTGCAGGATTTCTAAATTTAGGAATTAAACAAACGGATCGAGTGGTTCTTCATTTACCAAATATTACGGAATTTTTCGAAGTCTGCTTTGCGCTTTTTCGCATTGGTGCAGTTCCAGTTTTTGCTTTGCCGTCACACCGAAGTAGTGAAATAAGCTATTTTTGTGAATTTGCTAAAGCAACTGCTTATATTATTTCTGATAAACAGCTTGGATTCGACTATCGAAAACTTGCAAGAGAAATAAAAGAAAAAGTTCCAACGTTGCAACATGTAATTGTTGTAGGAGAGGCGGAGGAATTTGTAGGAATTCGTGATCTTTATATGAATCCGGTCAATCTGCCAGAAGTAAAATCTAGCGATGTAGCTTTCTTGCAACTATCAGGCGGAACAACAGGATTATCTAAATTAATTCCCAGAACACATGATGACTATATTTATAGTTTAAGAGTGAGTGCTCAAATTTGTAAATTGGATCAAGATAGTGTGTATCTTGCTGTGCTTCCAGTTGCACATAACTATCCGCTTAGTTCGCCGGGAACTCTTGGGACGTTATATGCAGGTGGGCGGATTGTTCTAGCTTCTGGGGGAAGTCCAGATGAAGCGTTCTCTCTTATTGAGAAGGAACGTGTCACGATTACAGCACTTGTGTCACCCCTTGCAATGGTATGGCTTGACGCAATAGCTTCACGCAATAATGATTTATCTAGCCTGCAAGTTTTACAGGTAGGCGGTGCAAAGTTTAGCGCGGAAGTGGCCAAGCGTATACGCCCGGCATTCGGTTGTACATTGCAACAAGTTTTTGGTATGGCCGAAGGGTTAGTGAATTATACGAGACTTGATGATGCAGAAGATATCATTATTCATACGCAAGGAAGACCAATGTCAGAGTTTGATGAAGTTCGTGTAGTTGATGAATATGATAATGACGTAGAGCCAGGTCAAGTGGGGAGTTTATTAACTCGTGGACCATATACAATTCGTGGATACTATAAAGCTGAAGAGCATAACGCTAAATCCTTTACTTCGGATGGTTTTTACCGCACAGGCGATCTTGTCAAAATAAATGAGCAAGGTTATTTAGTGGTTGAAGGACGCGATAAGGATCAGATTAATCGTGGTGGAGAGAAAGTTGCGGCTGAAGAAGTTGAAAATCATCTGTTAGCGCATGCAGCGGTACACGATGTTGCAATAGTATCTATGCCAGACGATTATTTAGGTGAACGTACTTGTGCTTTCGTTATAGCTCGCGGGGAAACACCGACTGTAGGGCATTTGAAAATGTTTTTAAGAGATCGAGGAATTGCGGCATATAAAATTCCAGATCGAATTGAATTTATAGACTCGTTTCCACAGACTGGTGTCGGAAAAGTGAGTAAGAAAGAATTACGGAAGGCAATTGCTGAAAAACTTAAATCTATCACGAAGTAATAAATGACAAATAAATATTCTTAACAATTCGAAAGGAAGTGATTAGATGGCTATTCCAGCTATCTCAGTATACCCAATGCCATTAGAGTCAGATTTACCAAATAATAAAGTAACGTGGAAGCCAGATCCGAAACGTGCTGTTCTTCTTATTCATGACATGCAAGAGTATTTTCTTGATGCATATCATGCAGAGGAATCACCAAGAGTAGAACTGATTTCAAATATTCAATCTATCAGAAAAACATGTAAGGAAATTGGTGTTCCTGTCGTTTATACTGCACAACCAGGTGGACAAACGCTAGAGCAAAGAGGATTATTGCAAGATTTTTGGGGGGCGGGTATTCCTGATGGGCCTCACAAGAAGAAAATTGTAGATGAGCTCACTCCTGATGAGGATGATATTTTCCTTACAAAATGGAGATATAGTGCTTTTAAGAAAACAAATCTTCTAGAGATTTTACGTGAACAAGGGCGTGATCAGCTTATTATTTGTGGGGTTTATGCACATATTGGATGTCTTTTAACGGCATGCGAAGCATTTATGGATGGGATACAACCATTCTTCGTCGCTGATGCGGTTGCTGATTTTTCACAAGAACATCATAAACAAGCTTTGCAGTACGCATCTGATCGATGTGCAGTAACTATAATAACGAATTTATTATTAAAAGATTTACAAAGTTTAAAAGAAACGTCTGCAGCAGAAGAAAATACAGGATTCACATTACAATCGGTACGTGAACAAGTTGCTGAATTGCTTCGTGAATTACCAGCAGATATTGGAGATAACGAAGATTTATTAAATAGAGGGCTTGACTCAGTTAGAATTATGAGTTTAGTAGAGAAATGGCGCCAAATAGGTGTAGAAGTTACATTCGCAGATTTGGCTGAGCGTCCAACAATTTATGACTGGTTTAATTTGGTGTCCTCTCAAGAGGAAAAGGTGCTATCAAATACAGATAGATAAAGGGGTAAATACGAATGTCTCATTGTCAAAAGGTTCGTCATTCATTGTCAGGTGCGCAAACGGGTATGTGGTTTGCGCAGCAACTTGATCCAAAAAATCCAATTTATAATACGGGTGAATACATAGAAATACATGGTTCAGTTGATGTGAAAACATTTGAATTAGCTGTGCGTAAAGTTGTAATGGAAGCTGAATCTTTACATGTTCACTTTGAAGAAGATGCGAAAGGGCCATGGCAAGTTATCGATGATTCACCTGAATTTCATATGCATATTATTGATGTTAGTACTGAAGAAAATCCCCAAAAAGCCGCTGAAGCGTGGATGCAAGTGGATTTATCTACGCCAGTGAATCTGAAAAAGGACAAGCTGTATACGGAGGCGCTTTTTAAAGTCGCTTCCAATCGTTTCTTCTGGTATCAGCGCATCCATCACATTGTGATGGATGGATACGGATTTTCTTTACTTGCGCAAAGAGTAGCAAGAGTATATACGGCATTCATGAATAATCAATCGTATGATGAGAGATCATTTGGTTCTTTATATACCATTTTAGAGGAGGATGCTGCGTATCGTGCATCGGAGCAATTTGAGAAAGATCATAGCTTTTGGTTAGAACGGTTCCAAGATCAACCAGAAGTAGTAAGTTTAGCGGAACGTGCTCCTAGAACATCGAAGACATTTCTTCGCCAACCAGCACATTTGTCTCGTTTAAGTACAGAATCTTTGCGGAAGGTTGCACATGATTGTAATGCGAATTGGCCGGATCTTATCATAGCTGCAACTGCGATTTATATACATAAATTAACAAGTACACAGGATATAGTTCTAGGTTTACCGATGATGGGACGTTTAGGATCAGCATCGATCAATATCCCTGGTATGGTCATGAATGTAGTCCCGCTCCGCTTGTCTATAAGCTCTAATATGAGTCTTGCTGAGGTTGTCGGGCAGGTTTCTAATGAGGTTCTTGATATTCGTTTTCATCATAAGTATCGTCATGAAGAATTACGCCGAGATCTTAAATTATTGGGAGAAAATCAAAGGTTATTTGGTCCAATGATTAATGTGATGCCATTTGACTATGCCTTGAGTTTTGCAGGAAATCATGGGGTTAAACATAATCTTTCGGCAGGACCGGTTGATGATCTTTCAATAAATGTGTCAAACGAGTTTGACGGAAATGGCTTAAGGATTCATTTTGATGCAAACCCTGAAGTATATAGATTAGAAGAGTTAATAAATCATAAAAAAAGATTTGTGAATCTTCTGGAAGATATATCGGATCTTCAGGTAGATTCACCGATTGGAAAACTGGAACTCTTACTTCATGAGGAACGCAAGCATTTAGTAGAGTGGAATCAAACTATGAAAGAAAGTTCATTCGTAAGTGTACCTGCTCTCATTGAAAAACAAGTAAGTAAATCTCCTGATTCTATTGCTGTCATATGTGATGGAATAGAACTTACTTATAAAGAATTAAATGAACAAGTAAATCAACTTGCTCATTTCTTGTTAGAACGAGGAGTTCAATCTAAGGAATTTGTAGCGTTAGCATTTCCAAGATCTGTAGAGATGGTTATCGGAATGTTAGCAGTTCTTAAGACGGGAGCAGCATATTTACCAATCGACCCAGAATATCCAGAGGATCGAATTACGTATATATTAAGCGATGCTAAGCCTGCTTGTATCCTAACACATTCTTCTGTTTTAGGTGATTTACCGAATGGGGATCATATAACAAGAGTTGTGCTTGATAATCAGGATACAAAAGAAGAGTTAAGAGGATACCAGAAAAATAACCTAGATTCATTTGATGGAGCAGCACCCTTAAATCCTGCGTATACAATTTATACTTCGGGGTCAACAGGTAAGCCAAAAGGTGTCGTTGTGCCGATGCAAAGCTTAAGCAACTTTTTATTGGCGATGCAAGATCAATTCTCATTACATGTAAATGATCGTTTGTTGGCTGTTACAACCTTTGCGTTTGATATTTCAGCTTTAGAAATTTATTTACCACTTATTAGTGGAGCAAGCGTTCAAATTGCCCAAAAAGAAGCAGTTCAAGATTCTTCAGCATTAACAGAAATCATTCAAAAGGAAAACATCACAATTATGCAAGCTACACCAACACTTTGGCATGCGCTTGTAACAGATTATCCAGAAAGATTAATAGGACTTAAAGTTCTTGTTGGTGGTGAGGCGCTTCCATCGAATCTAGCGTCTCGGTTAAAAGAATTAAATTGTCATGTTACAAATCTTTATGGACCAACTGAAACAACAATTTGGTCAACTTTCATGGATATGAATGAAGAAGAGAGTGGTACACCTTCTATTGGAAGACCAATTTGGAATACTGAAGTATATGTACTAGATGCAGGTTTACAACCTGTACCACCAGGAGTGGTGGGAGAATTATATATTGCTGGTACGGGGCTTGCCAATGGATATTTAGGAAGGCCAGAATTAACAGCTGAACGATTTGTTGCTAATCCATACGGGAAACCTGGTACACGAATGTACCGTACGGGCGATCTTGTTAAATGGCGTAAGGATGGTTCGTTAGATTATGTGAGTCGTGCAGATCATCAAATTAAGATTCATGGATTCCGTATCGAGTTATCTGAAGTGGAAACTGTATTATCTCAGCACCCTCATGTTGAGCAAGTCGTTGTAATCGTTCGAGAAGATCGACCTGGCGATAAACGTTTGGTTGCTTACATTGTACCTGATGCTGATGGAAATCTTGACCTTGCAGAAATTCGAACATATGCAGGAGGGAGCCTACCAGGTTATATGATACCGTCAGCAATTATGATGATGTCTGAATTGCCATTGACACCGAACGGAAAGATTAATCGGAAAGTGTTACCAGCACCTGACTTCAATTTACTTGTTAGTGAACGCGTAGCTAGAAATCCACAAGAAGAAATTTTATGTGATTTATTTGCGGAAGTGCTTAGTATAGCGCGGATTGGAATCGATGATAACTTCTTTGAAATAGGCGGACATTCTCTGTTAGCTTCCCGGTTAATGGGACGTATTCGTGAAACATTAGGTGTGGAATTAGGCATTGGAAAACTATTTGAATCACCTACAGTCGCTGAACTAGTTAAACAATTAGATAGCACGCAGAGTGCAAGGCCAGCTATTCAGAAAGTAGAGCGTCCAAGAGAAGTTCCTCTTTCTTTTGCACAGCGTCGTTTATGGTTCTTGAATTGTTTAGAAGGTCCAAGCCCAACTTACAATATTCCAGTAGTCATTCGAATGTCTGGTGAATTAAATCGAGAAGCTTTACAAGCTGCATTTTATGATATCGTCGATCGACATGAGACACTTCGAACTATTTTTCCTAACACGCTTGGTACGTCACATCAGCAAATTTTGGAGACAAATGAGGCAAATCCTACTTTAATTGTTACGCAGACTACTGATTCAGAATTACCTAAAGTACTTGCTGAAGCTGTAAGATATAGCTTTAATCTTGCAGAAGAGCCAGCTATCCGTATGGAGCTTTTTGAAATAAATCCGGATGAACATGTGTTACTTGTATTATTGCATCATATTGTAGGGGATGGATGGTCATTAAACCCATTGTCAAGAGACATAGCAACTGCGTATCAAGCACATTGTAAAGGTGAATCAGTTCAGTGGAAGTCACTGCCAGTACAGTATGCCGATTATGCCCTTTGGCAACAAGAACTATTAGGAAATGAGAGTGCACAAGGTAGTCTCATTTCACAACAAATTGAGTTTTGGAAAGAAGAATTGAAGGGGTTACCAGCCCAACTTGAGTTACCTACAGATTATCAACGTCCTGTGGAAACGAGCTATTGCGGAGAAACGATAGATTTTCATGTGAATCCAGAGTTACATGAACGATTATTAGAGCTTGCTCGTAAAAATGGTGTTAGTTTGTTTATGATCCTACAATCCGGACTTGCTGCATTACTTACACGATTAGGGGCTGGAACGGATATTCCAATAGGTAGTCCAATTGCTGGGCGTAGTGATGATGCGCTTGGAGATATTGTCGGATTGTTCGTAAATACACTCGTTTTACGTACAGATACGTCTGGAGATCCTAGCTTTAGTGAACTGTTAAGCAGGGTGCGTAAAGTTAACCTTTCAGCATATGAACATCAAGATGTTCCATTTGAAAGACTTGTTGAAGTGTTGAACCCTGTGCGTTCGAGAAATAGTCATCCACTATTCCAAATTATGTTAGCTTTTCAAAATACACCAGAGGCTACACTTGATATACCGAATCTAGAAACGCATCTTGAGATTAAGAGTGTTGGTTCTTCGAAGTTTGATATGACGATAGAAATAAGTGAACGTAGTACGTCTGAAGGTCAGCCAAATGGATTACATGGTTTACTTGAATTTAGTACAGATTTATTTAAGCGTGAGACAGCTCAGAAACTTGTGAGTCGTTTCATTCATTTATTAGAAGACGCAGTAGAAGATCCAGAACAACCTATTGGGCGTTTGGAAATTTTGGACGAAGAAGAGCGTCAAACAGTACTTGAAAAATGGAATGGCGGCTTTCAAATTGCGCCTGAAATGACCTTACCGGAATTATTTGAGAAACAAGTTCGCTTAACGCCAGATGCAACCGCTGTCGTATTTGAGGACACTACGCTAACTTATGAAGAGTTAAATAAGAGATCGAATAAACTTGCACGTCTGTTAATTGAAAAAGGAGTAGGTCCAGAGCAAATGGTTGCTTTAGCGATACCAAGATCTGTTGATATGGTTGTGAGTTTGTTAGCAGTTTTGAAAGCGGGGGCAGGATATTTACCGCTAGATCCTGATTATCCATCGGATCGAATTTCATTCATGCTAAGTGATGCTAGGCCTGTCTGTATGATTACGAACACACAAGTGACAATAGAGAGTGCAGAGACCGTAACGATTGTAGTAGACGATTTCAAAATAATGGAGACATTAAACAAATATGGTGAAGAGAATATAGAAAATGTGGAACGAATACAGCCACTATCACCTTTACACATCGCTTATGTAATTTATACATCAGGTTCAACAGGAAGACCAAAAGGTGTAATGATTCCTCATCAGAATGTTATAAGGCTACTTGGGGCAACTGACCATTGGTTCCAATTTGATTCGGAAGATGTTTGGACAATGTTCCATTCTTATGCTTTTGATTTTTCAGTTTGGGAAATTTGGGGGCCGCTATTGTATGGGGGACGTCTTGTTGTCGTACCACACACTGTGAGTCGTTCACCTAGAGAATTTTTAAATCTGCTTGTCCAGGAAAAGGTAACAGTTTTAAATCAGACACCATCAGCATTTTATCAACTTATGCAAGCAGATCGCGAAAATGTTGAATTAGGGCAAAAGCTTTCCTTACGATATGTCGTTTTTGGCGGAGAAGCACTGGAATTAAGTCGTCTAGAAGATTGGTATAGTCGTCATCCAGAAAATTCGCCTAAGCTTATTAATATGTATGGTATTACAGAAACAACTGTACATGTAAGCTATATCGAGCTGGATCAAAATATTGTATCTTTACGAGCAAACAGCTTAATAGGATGTAGTATACCAGATCTTAAAGTATACGTATTAGATAATTACTTACAACCTGTACCACCAGGAGTGGTAGGAGAAATGTATGTTGCAGGAGCAGGGCTTGCTCGTGGGTATTTAGGTCGTGCAGGGTTAACTGCGGAACGATTTATAGCAGATCCATACGGGAAACCTGGTACTCGAATGTATCGTACAGGAGATTTGGCGCGTTGGTGTCAAGATGGCACATTAGACTATATCGGTCGTGCAGACCATCAAATTAAGATTCGAGGTTTCCGAATTGAACTTGGCGAAATTGAAGCCGTTATTATGCAGCACTCTCATGTTGAACAAGTAGCTGTCATTGTACGTGAAGATCAGCCTGGTGATAAGCGATTAGTTTCCTATATTGTTTCGTCAGAACATGTAAACATTGATACAGCTGAAATGCGCCAATATGTAGGACTTAGTCTACCTGATTATATGGTACCATATGCTTTCGTTATGATAAGTGAATTACCTTTAACTCCAAATGGTAAGTTAGATCGTAAAGCATTACCAGCACCTGAATTCATGGTATCTACGATAAGCCGAGGACCAAGAACACCAAAAGAGGAAATTTTATGTGATTTATTTACAGAGGTTTTGAATTTACCTCGAATTGGCATTGATGATGGTTTCTTTGATCTTGGCGGTCATTCCTTACTTGCTGTGCAGTTAATGAGCCGGATCAGGGAAGCGCTAGGAGTAGAGTTAAGTATTGGTAGCTTATTTGCGGTACCGACAGTTGCAGGGCTTGCTGAAATACTTGAGATGGGGACGAGCCAAAGTGCGCTAGATGTAATCTTGCCATTAAGAACAAGCGGTGAAGAGTTACCTATGTTCTGTGTACATCCAGCAGGTGGACTTAGCTGGTGTTATGCAGGATTAATGAAGTCTTTAGGAAGCGATCATCCAATTTATGGTGTACAGGCACGCGGCATTGCAAAAAGTGAAGAACTTCCAAAATCATTAGACGAAATGGCTGCTGACTATCTTGAGCACATTCGTGAGATACAGCCACATGGGCCGTACAGGTTGTTAGGTTGGTCTCTCGGAGGAAACGTTGTTCATGCAATGGCAACTCATTTGCAAAATCAAGGAGAAGAAGTTGAACTGCTTGTTATGTTGGATTCTTATCCCGGTCACTTTTTACCAAATACAGAAGCGCCTAGTGAGGAAGAAGCGCTTATTGCCCTACTTGCATTAGGAGGATACGACCCAGATAACATGGATGGAAAACCACTTGATATGGCAAACGCTATTGATATACTTCGCAGGGATGGCAGTGCATTAGCGAGTCTGGAAGAGGAAACAATTTTGAACTTGAAAGAAACATACGTAAATTCTGTTGGTCTTTTAGGAAAGTATGTTCCAAAACAATTTCATGGAAACCTTGTATTCTTTAGATCAACAATCATACCAGAATGGTTTGATCCGATTTCTCCAGATACATGGCTTAGTTATATAGATGGGGAAATTGAACAATATGATATTGATTGCCGACATAAAGATTTATGTCAGCCAGGGCCACTTACAGAAATCGGACAAGTATTAGCTAGTAGACAGCAAGCGATGAAAGGGGTAAATAAAGTATGACGAATCCATTTGAAAACGATAACTTTATGTATAAAGTGTTAGTAAATAAGGAAGGCCAGCATTCTGTCTGGCCAGCCTTTCTCGATGTACCAGCCGGGTGGGATGTTGTTCATGAACAAGATAGTAGACAAGCTTGTCTTGCGTATATCGAATTACACTGGAGTGATATGCAGCCAAAGAGTCTTCACTCACTTGAGTGCGTTTCAGTAGGGGAGTAGTAATGAATTTGAAGCTGAATCCGAAAATTGTTGTTAGTGTTGTATATGTAACGGCTATGTTTATGGCTGCTATGGATGCAACGATTGTAAATGTAGCTCTGCAAACGATTAGTCATGAACTACAAGTTCCACCTTCAGCAATGGGGACAGTCAATGTTGGATATTTAGTAAGTTTGGCTGTGTTTTTACCTATTTCTGGGTGGCTTGGAGATCGGTTTGGTACAAAGCGAGTATTCCTAATTGCTCTTTCTGTATTTACAGCTGCTTCCGCGCTATGCGGAATTGCTGATAATATTACTGCCTTAAATATATTCCGTATCATACAAGGTGCTGGCGGAGGATTATTGGCGCCAGTAGGAATGGCAATGTTATTTCGAACATTTTCACCACAAGAAAGACCGAAGATTTCTAGGTTCATCGTCTTGCCTATTGCTGTTGCGCCTGCAATAGGACCAATTGTTAGCGGGTTCTTTGTGGATCATATGTCTTGGCGCTGGGCATTTTATATTAATTTACCGTTTGGAATAGTAGCTTTACTAATTGGTGCGTTATTTTTAGTAGAGCATATTGAAAAAACTGCTGGGCGGTTAGATTTACCTGGTTTTATGCTTTCCGCACCAGGATTTGCAATGTTGATATATGCAATGAGTCAAGGGCCATCAAAAGGATGGGGTTCCTCAGAAATAATAGGGACAGGATTAGGTGGACTTTTGCTTATTATTCTCTTTGTATTTGTTGAACTTCGTGTGAAGCAGCCGATGCTAGACTTATGTTTGCTGCAAGATCGTTTATTTCGGAATATGAGTCTCATTTCGTTATTTTCGGCTGCTGGATTACTGGGCATGTTATTTATATTCCCACTTATGTATCAAAATGTATTACATGCGTCGGCACTAGAAACAGGTCTTACAACATTTCCAGAAGCAATCGGGTTAATGATTGCTTCGCAAATTGTGCCTTTGTCTTACAAAAGACTTGGGCCACGTAAGTTGATTTCTACCGGTTTGCTATGTGCAGCGATTATATTTGTTGTTTTAAGCTTCGTGAATCAGGAAACAAACCCTTGGCTGGTCCGTATTCTATTGTTTGGCATAGGATTTTTCCTAGGTCATTCTGTAGGAGCTGTACAATTTTCAGCTTTTAATAATATTCATCCGTCTTCAATGGGGAGGGCGACAACTATTTTTAATGTGCAAAATCGATTAGGTTCCGCCATCGGTGTTGCAATTCTTGCAAGTCTTTTAGCGGTTTTTGGAAATCATGATGTAAGTGGAGCAGGAAATGAGAGTGCTAGTATTGTAGCGTATCAAATGGCCCTGCTTGGTGCAGCTGTATTCCTATTCATAGCATTATTATTTGCATTACGTATTCGTGATGCGGAAGTAATAGATACATCAAAGAAAAAAACGTCAGTCCAATCAAATGAAGCTCATTCAAAAGCAGTTGCAGGTGAATAAAGGAGGAAGAATCTGCCCAGGTGTAATAATAAATCTGGGTAGGTTTCTCTATTACAATAGCAATGATGAAAAGTGAGAAGGGGAAATGTTAGTAGGGATATTTGCTGAAGGATGGAATAGGTTCCATACTTTTCTTAGTATGAATATTGGATATAAAAAGGGGAGAATTTTTATGAAAGATTGGGAGATTGTAGATTCAGTACCAGAGTTAAGAAGTCATCACTGTCAAGTATGGTGGGCGCGAATTTCAGACTTGCAATCTTGGCACTATAGTTTATTAAATGAAACGGAGCGTGAAAAAGCAAATTTGTTCCGTCATTCTGAGGACCGAGCAAGATTTATGATTGGATGTGCAATTAGTCGATTGGTACTAGGAAAACAACTCGCAATGTCTCCGCTTCAAGTACCAATCGATCGAACCTGTTCAGTTTGTAAGCTAGCGCATGGACGTCCGCAATTACCTGTAGGCATGCCGCAGCTATCTGTGTCACATTCAGGAGAACGAGTTGCTGTTGCGTTTACAACATCTACACCTATTGGTATAGATGTAGAACAAATAAATTCTAATATTGATGTACTTAAGATGGCAGTAGGAGTATTAACAGATATAGAAATTGCTCAGTTAATGCAACTGCCAATTGAAAGGCGAATTGAAGGGTTTTTAACATATTGGACGCGGAAGGAAGCGATACTTAAGGCTACTGGAGAAGGGTTAATGATGTCACCTTCTAATCTTACTGTATCAACTCCAGATCATTTACCGGAACTCCTTGTTTTTCAGGATAAGTCACAGCTTGTTGAGACTACAACTTTGATGAATTTGCAACCTGGCTCAGGCTATGTTGCTTCAATAGCTTTATTAAACAAAGATGTAATAGAAATGAGGCAGTTTGATGCAGGAACACTTTTACAGAGTACTAGACTTCTCCTTCGTTAATGGATAGTAATTCTTCAATTGACGAAGGTGTGTATCAATAATCGATAATAGAACAGTTACCTACTGATATTTTTCGTATGAAGTAAGTTTAGGAATATGTTCGCTTGAGTGGCTGCTAGATTATATAAATATAGAAGAGGTGTTAGTCATGTTAGTAATGGAAAATAGAAGAAGAGAATTGGCTGATGCTACAGCAGTTAAAGTGGTTAAAGGTTTATTGTTTTCTGAAGAAACATCATCAATTACATCGTTAGAAAATATTGTGAAAGATACAGTTCAGTTCAATGTTGTTGAACAAGAAATAATAGATAGGGAATATATTCCAAAAGAAGTAAAACCCTTTTTTGATAAAAAGGGAGCATTCCTGTACCGAGTTTCTTCCGTTAGTTATAAAGAAAAGGTGTTATCTGAGAATTTAATTTTTGCTGATACCTCACTTTTACCAAATGAAATTGTGAAAGAATTAGAAGATGGAAACGTCCCTATTGAAAAACTAGTAAAGCAGATGGAAGTAAGAAAGAATATGCTATATCAAGGATATCAGCCTTCTGGAAATATTATTGAATTGTTTGATGGCTGCTTATTACAATCTAGTATATATCCAACGAGAAAATATCAAATCGTAAGCAACTGTAGATGCTTATTTTATATTTGTGAAGTATATCATGAGGATAATATATATGCGGTCATGAAATAAAACAATAAACCAGCCTAATTGGCTGGTTTATTGT
>Ga0102589_1000679_pt1 | contig 61232 bp, 41 predicted proteins | sample AraplaMF_Col_mLB_FD_76858 | JGI IMG/M metagenome (GOLD analysis project Ga0102589, IMG submission 76858) | Arabidopsis root microbial communities from the University of North Carolina, USA - plate scrape MF_Col_mLB | ecosystem: Host-associated > Plants > Roots > Endosphere | place: USA...
TACCGGGGCTTGTCTCGTATGGAGCGCTCAGGCTCAGTTCCACGGATCGTATCGATCCTTCTCCCAGTACGGCGAGATGCCGTAGTACTCGTGAATGGTGGTGGCCCATTGCGAGTTGGCCATGGTGGGCCAATGCTCCTTGTCAAAACCGGGCGCGGCCTTGATGCGTTCCTTTTCCACGCCCAGCACGAAACACTTGCGGCGCGTATCCAGCGTCAATGCCGACCATGGCAGTGCGTGCAGCTTCTCGCCGATGCCCAGGAAGCCGCCCATCGCCAGCACGGCATAGGCAATCCGCCCGCCCAGCACGTCCAGCATGATGTGGTCGATGGTGCCGATTTCCTCGCCCGACGGGTCCACGACCTTGTTGCCTTCGAGCGTGTCGGCGGCCATCACGAATGGTCCGCAGCCAATGCCATTCTTCTGCTCGGCGTCACCGATGATCGATGCGCCCCGGGCCTGAGCGGCCGATGGCGATTGCGGCGGTACTTGCGGGTCCAAGGGCTTCATGTGCGATTCCTCCTAGGTGAACGACATTCACGAGTACGACATCCACGAATCATCAACGACCCACCGGTACGGGCGGCACCAGCGGATCGAAGTCTTCCCAATTTCCATCGCGCCATTGGCCATCGGCGCGCTCCACATCCTGTGCGCCGTTCTGGCGCAGTTCATTGGCCACTAGTGAAGTATTGTCGGAACTGACGTGCGCGGCCAGCAGTACACCGGCATGCCGCACCCGCACATTGCGTCCACTGGTCTGCGACAACGCGCCCATCAGCGATCCTGCATACGCACCGACTCCCGTGGCACACACCAGTACCAGGATCAGCACCCACGGTTGCGGCGGTGCGGCATACCAGGCGCGTAATGCAGCGGCCAGGCAGATACCGACACCGGCACCGAGTGCGGCACCCATCAACACGCCGCGCCCGGCGCCCCTGCCCGCGTGCTTCGCACCCGGGTCCACGGCTTCATCGCCGCCAATCGGGTAGGTGCCGTGCTGTCCCGGCGGGTTCACATAAAACATGGTCAGATCGTCCTGCCTGACGCCTTTCGCCATCAAACGCGTTGCGGTGGTCTCGGCGTGGGCAAACGTTTCGAAACGTCCTGCGATGATCGTAGACATCCTGTGGCTCCGTTCAAGGCATGTTGCAATGCGGTGGTGGAGTCGCGCGTGCAGCGGCAGCGACGCACCCCAAGGATTGGCGCGTTGTGCGGGCTTCAGTGCTTCTTCCCGCCCTTTGCCGCCTTGGCGCCCTTGTCGCTGGCGCCCGGACGGTCCGCTGCGGCGGTATCTCCCGCTGGCTGGTGCTCGCTGCCTTTCTTGAGCTTCCAGTCGACATCGTCGCGCGCAGTCTGCGTCTGCCGTTCGGCATGCTGGGCAGCACCGGGCGAAATGGGATCGCTGGCGGGGAACGTCATATCGAGCGCATCGTCCACGGCAGACTGATAGGTCTTGGCTTTGGCCTTGTCCTGTGTCTTGTCGGACCTGGTGCTGCCCGATTTATCGGAGGTCCTGGTGGACGGCTTTGCGGAAGGCTTGGCATTTGGCATGGCGTCTCTCCGGATTGGGTTTCCGAGGAGAGACGATGCAAGGGATGGGCCAGCCGTGGAAGGTCGGCTGCAGGGCACAGCGCGGGGCTGGGGAGGCGCAACCGTCGCTGCAGTTTGTGCGCCCTGCGGTAAAAACTACTGCGTCACGATCAGGCTGCTACCGCACCCGACGTGCGCGGGAAACGTACCGCAATGCACACGGAGACGTTGTCGCTGTCGCAGTCCTGGTTCTCGGCGGTCAACACCGCGCCCTGCATTTCCACCATGCGGCGCGTCAACAGCAGCGAGGCGCTTTGCCGGGGCGAGTGACCGCCTTCGGGAGGCGGGCGCCGGTCGAAGAATTCCGACAACGCCGCGAGACGCGATTCGCCGCGGGAACGCTCCAGCGGCGCGCTTTCGGTAATGCGGAATTTCACGTAATCCGCCTCGGCGGTCAGGTGTACGCGCACCGATCCGCCGGCTGGCGCGCGCCAGATGCAGTGCGTCAGCAGGTGCCGCAGCAGCGGCGCGATACGCAGGGAGTCGCCCGGCACCATGAAACTGGCCCCGCCTTCTCCGTCATGGTCCTGGCATTCCAGCGATCCAATCATGACGCCGCGCGCCTCGGCCGCCGGGCGTTTGTCGGCAATGGCTTGCCCAGCCTCCACGCGCAGGTCGGTCTCGGCCCAGGCGGACGCCCGCGCATCGGCCAGCAAGCGCACCCCTTCTTCCATTTCCTCGATCAGGGCCAGTTGCTGGTTCATGCCCGCGCGCATGCCGTCCAGTGCGCGCTGTGCCGAGGCCGCCACCGTACCGATGGAACGGTCCAGCACATAGCTCCAGCTCTGGATGGCGTTCAGCGACGAGCGCAAATCGTGCGATACCTGCTCGATCAGCGCGCAGACTTCATCGATACCGTGTACCGGCGCCGGCGCATCGCAGGCATCGCAGCCTTCGGGGGAAGGGCCGCTGGATGGCGAAGGTGGGGGTGTTGCGTCAGCCATGGTGATCCATAGACATTCGATTCGAACGGAAAACGCCGTTCACTCCCCACGCAAAAACCGTGCGCTGCAGCGTCGCGCCCGCGATGCGGCGTGCGAAATCCCGCTTCACGAGGCTGGAGGCGGGCTGGCCTCACCATTGCGCGATGCGCGCAGCCACTCGGGCAGTTCGCCCTTTGCTGCGTAATCTTCCAGACGGTTGTACAAAGTCTTCAAACTGATACCCAGGATTTCCGCCGCATGTTTCTTCACACCGGAGCACTGCTCCAGCGTGGCAAATATCAACTGGCGATCGGCTTCGGCCAGCGACATGCCCACCGGCACCGATACCACCGCGTTGCCCGCGCTGGGCGCGGCGGCCACCTGCAGCGGAATCTGGACTTCGGTGATCACATCCTGGTCTGCCATGATGTAGGCGCGTTGCACGAAATTGCGAAGCTCGCGCACATTGCCCGGCCAGGAATGCATGCGCAGGCTTTCCAGCACGGTCGCCGAGAACCGGCGCTGCGTGCCCTGCTCCGCATTCAGTTGTTCGAGCATGGTGTTGCCGATCTGCACCACGTCATCGCCGCGCGCACGCAACGGCGGCAATTCGATCGGGAACACATTGAGCCGGTGATAGAGGTCCGCACGCAGCTTGCCTTCCGCCACCGCTTCCTCGGGGTTGCGATTGGTAGCGGCCAGCACCCGCACATCGGCATGCGTCTCGCGGTTCGTCCCCACCCGCATGAACGAGCCGGTCTCCAGCACGCGCAGCAGCTTGACCTGCAATTCCAGCGGCATCTCGGTAATTTCGTCGAGGAACAGCGTGCCGCCATCGGCGCGTTCGAAATAACCCTTGTGCTGGCGGTCTGCACCCGTGAAGCTGCCGCGTTCGTGGCCGAACATCTCGGTCTCGATCAGCGTGGGCGAGATGGCGCCGCAATTGACTGCGAGGAACGGCTGGCGACGGCGAGCGGACAGTTCGTGAACCGTCTGCGCCGCCAGTTCCTTGCCCGTGCCACTTTCGCCAATCAGCAGCACCGTGGCCTCCGTGGGGCCAACCTTGCCCAGCTGGTCGTACACCACCTGCATCGCTTCGGAACTGCCGAGCAAGCGGCCAAAGCGGCCATACCGGCGCAATTCGCCTCGCAGCGAATGCACTTCGGCGCGCAGTTCGCTGGTGGTGGCAATGCGCTTGAGCACCGTCTGCAGGCGCGTGACGTTGATCGGCTTGACCAGATAGTCGGTGGCGCCCAGGCGCAGCGCCTCCACGGCGGATTCCACGCTGGCATAGCCAGTGGTCAAAATCACCTCGACGCCGCTCGAACCTACTTCGTCGAACAGTTCCATGCCGTTGCCATCCGGCAGGCGAAGGTCGGCCAGGATGGCGTCGGGCATGCGCCAGCCGATCTGGAGGCGCGCTTCGCGAAGGTTTCCGGCCGTACCGGACGAAAAGCCTTCGATCGCCACGATTTCCGCCAGCGCCGCGCAGGCGTTTTCGTCGTCGTCAACGATCAGGATATGTGGCATAGGAGATTCGGATGGCGTCGTCGGACCGGCGTCTGTTTGTCATGGGCCCGGGGGCTGGGTTGATCTGTCATTGTGCACGGCAGCACCCCGCAACAGCCTGTACGGGATTGGCACGCGCACAACGATAGCCTGAAGTGTAGCGATCGAGTCTTCAAGGTTATGCCGGTGTCTGTCTTACACGCCTGTGGGATCATGCCGCGACAGCGCCCCAGGCGGTAGCCACCCGGCGCGCGAGCAGATAGCATGCTAGGCATCATCCACCATTGCAACGAGTCCGTGCATCGCCGGCAGCCATCTGCTGCCGGGAACCGTCGACTCCCCGATCCGTGTCAACCACCGCCACGCTACCTTCCGGACGCTCCGCCCTGCCCGCCCTCCGTACCCCGGGGCGCCGCGCCGTGCCCGCCCAGGTCTCGCTGTTCTGGGAGAGCACCGCGCCGGCGATGCAGCGCCTGATCGGCCAACTCAATCGTGTGGCGGCCACCGACGTGACGATGCTCGCCGTGGGCGAAAGCGGCGCGGGCAAGGAAGTGGTGGCCCGGGCCGTCCATGAACGCAGCACCCGCAAGTCCGGCCCCTTCGTGGCGGTGAATTGCGGCGCCATTGCGCCGACGCTGATCGAATCGGAATTGTTCGGGCACGAGAAAGGCGGCTTCACGGGCGCGCTGGAGCAGAAGGCGGGATATTTCGAACAGGCACAGGGCGGCACGCTGTTCCTCGACGAAGTCACCGAGATGCCGCTGGAGATGCAGATCAAGCTGTTGCGCGTGCTGGAAAGCCGGTCGTTCCATCGGGTGGGCGGCGACGCCCCCATGGTCAGCGATGTGCGCATCCTGGCAGCCACCAACCGCGACCCGATGGATGCCGTGCGCGGCGGCCAGCTACGGGAAGACCTGCTGTATCGCCTGGCCGTCTTCCCGCTGCATATTCCCCCGCTGCGCGAGCGCACCGAGGATATCGTGCCGCTGGCGCGCCATTTCCTCGAAGAATTCAATGCGATGGAGCAGACCGAGAAAAGCTTCGCGCCGGGTTCTCTGGAGCGGCTCGCGCGTTATGACTGGCCCGGCAATGTGCGCGAACTGAAGAACACCATCTACCGTGCCTATATCCTGGCGGACCGCCAGATCGAGATCGGCAACCCCGGGCTGGCGGGTCAACCACCGCGCCCGACCACGGTCGATGGCGTGGTCAGCGTCCGCGTGGGCACCACGCTGGCCGATACACAGCGCGAGATCATCCTCGCCACCCTCGCCAAGTTCGATGGCGACAAACGCCAGGCTGCCAAGGCGCTCGGCATCAGCCTCAAGACGCTCTACAACCGTCTGGACGTCTACCGGGCGGGCTGATCCCGCCCCGCTTTTTCCCGCTTTTTCTTCCTTCCGCCGCTTCCCCCCTTTGCGTGGAAAAGTGCCGCTGTCCTGACCCGAACGGGTGAAGGACCGCGCATGCATTTTTCCGCGCAAACCCAATGCTGACAAGGTTTCCCGCCGGTTGGAAAGGTGGCGGAACCGGGCATTCCTACTACTTGCGACCACTGGCCCATGTATTTCTTACATGCGGCGGTTTTGCCCGCCAAAGCCGGACCTGTCCGAAACCGTTGCTGCACCGCACTTCCCGCCATCTGGCCCCACGTGGGTTCGCGTTGGCATGCCGCTCGCATGCGTGTCCCGAATTGACTCTCCCGCGCCCACCCTGCCCCAGGGCGCTCACGGCCAAGGACGTGTGACGTGCGGATTTGCCAACTCAACCTGATAAATGCCCGGGCAGTCGAGGATGAAGCGCTGGAACGTGCGGCGCGGCTCGGGTTCGACCATATCCTGCTGTCCGGCTGGACTGTGCCGCAGATACCGCCCGAGACGCTGCGCGCCGCGCTGGAAAGTTGCCGGCGCCGCGGTCTGGCGCCGCTGCTGGATCTTGCGCTGGATCGCCTCCCGCACGAGGCAGCAGCCCAGCATGACGGCTGGGTGGATCATGCCCGCCCGGCGGGCAGTCCCGAAGCGACGGACAACCACCTGCCCGGCGTGCGCGCCCGCTGGTTCGACGCGGACACTGCCGAACAACTGGTGGCGTGGTGGAGCGCGCAACTGGCCGAAGCGGTGTCGGCTGGCGTGGCCGGCTTCTGCTGCCGCGCGCCGTCGCGGGTGGCCGGGCGCCATTGGCGCGAACTGATCGAGACGCTGCGCCGCAGCGACGCGGCGTCCGTCCCGACCTTCCTCGCCTGGACGCCCGGCACCACGCCGCAGCAACTCGACGATCTGGCCGAGGCACCGTTCGACGGCGCATTTTCGTCGCTGCCGTGGTGGGATTACCGCAGCGCCTGGCTGACGGAGGAAATCGCCCGCCTGCGCCGGTTTGGCCGTGTACTGGCCGCCCCCGCGCTGGCCCCGGACGGGGCCGACGTGCTGGCCGCGCGTCGCGCATTGTGGACGGCGGCCGCAATTGGCGACGGCTGGCTCGTGCCATCGGGATATGAAACCGGCGCGGCGCATGCGCATCGCATCGACACTTCGCCCGTCACGCAATCGGATGGCCATCCCGACAACATCGTCGATGCGCCGTACGACCTGACCCACGAACTCCTGCAAGCCAACAACTGGCTCAAGGCGCGTGACGCGGAGCCCGCCGTCGCGGTACGTCAGCTCAGTGGCCCCGACGCGCCGCTCACTGTCCTGGCCCGCCTGCCCCGTCATCTGGCGAATGGCACAGCGGGTGCACCCGCGCTGACGGTCGTGCTCAATCCGTGCCCCATCGCGCCGGCCTCGTTCGGCGCGGACCGCGTGCTGAGCGCGCTACCGCAGCCCGCCGCCACGCTTTACCCTACCGAAGGCGGCCCGGGCGGCACGCTGGAGGCCGATGCCACGCTCGATCCCAGCAGCACGATCACCTTGCCGCCTGCCGATATCCGGCTGTTCGAGGCACGGCCCGCGGTTCGACCCGCAACGTTGCCCGCGCAGTCCAAGCGCCGCAACGGTGCCAAGGGCACCGACCGCACGCTCGCCGCTGCGATGGACGCCCCGCGCGTCGCCATCGAAAACCTCGCTCCCACGGCAGACCATGGCCGCTTTGCTGTGCGCCGCACCGTGGGCGAGCGCGTGGAAGTGACCGCCGATATCTGGATGGACGGGCACGACAAGCTCGCGGCCGCAGTGTTATGGCGCGCGCCCGGCGAACAGGTGTGGCATGCCTCGCCCATGGCACCCGTCGTCAACGACCGTTGGCGCGGCAGCTTCCCCATCGTCGCGATGGGTCGTCACGAATTCACGGTCGAGGCATGGCGCGATACCTTCGCCAGTTGGTTCGACGAGGTCGGCAAGAAACGCAAGGCCGGCGTGAACATCGCCCTAGAAATCGAGGAAGGGGCGCGGCTCGTTGCCGAAACGCTGAACACACCGGAAGGCAGCACGATTGCAGAGTCCCGCGAGATCCTTGCCGATCTTGCTGGCGCATCGGGTGACGACGCGCTGCGCCTGGAAATCCTGCTCTCGCCGCGCACCGACAGCGCAATGCGCGCGGCCATGCTGACACCGGCCGGTCGTCCGTTCGCGAGCCGCTATCCGACCGCAATGCCCGTGGAAGCGGATCGCCTCGCAGGACGCTTCGCAAGCTGGTATGAACTGTTTCCGCGTTCCGAGAGTGGCGACGTCAATCGGCACGGCACGTTCGACGATGTGATCCGCCGTCTGCCAGCCATTCGTGCGATGGGCTTCGACGTACTGTACTTCCCGCCGATCCACCCCATCGGACAAGCGCATCGCAAGGGCAAGAACAACAGCCTCAAGGCCGAACCTGGCGATGTAGGCAGCCCATACGCCATTGGCAGTGCCGAAGGCGGACACGACGCGTTGCACCCCGAACTCGGCACGCTGGATGATTTCCAGCGGATGCGCCGCGCCGCCGCCGACCTCGGCATCGAACTGGCGCTCGATTTCGCCATCCAGTGCTCGCCCGATCATCCGTGGCTGCGCGAGCATCCCGAATGGTTCTCGCATCGTCCTGACGGTTCGCTGCGCTACGCGGAGAATCCGCCGAAGAAGTACGAGGACATCGTCAACGTCGATTTCTACGCCACGCCGCCCGCAGGCGAGCAACTGTGGGCCGCGCTGCGCGATGTGGTGATGTTCTGGGCCGACCAAGGCGTGCGCATCTTCCGCGTCGACAATCCGCACACCAAGCCGCTGCCGTTCTGGGAGTGGATGATCGCGGACATCCGTGCGAAGTATCCGGACACCCTGTTCCTGGCCGAGGCCTTCACGCGGCCCAAGATGATGGCGCGGCTGGCCAAGCTCGGCTTTGCGCAGTCGTACACGTACTTCACGTGGCGCAATACCAAGGCCGAACTGACCGAGTACATGACGGAGCTGACGCAGACACCGCTGCGCGAGTTCTATCGTCCGCACTTCTTCGTCAACACGCCCGATATCAACCCGTACTTCCTGCACGATGGCGGACGCCCCGCGTTCTTGATCCGTGCCGCCCTTGCTGCGCTGCTGTCAGGGCTCTGGGGCATGTACAACGGCTTCGAGGTTTGCGAGAGCGCGCCGCTGATTCTGAACGGCGTGGAGAAAGAGGAATATCTCGACTCCGAAAAATACGAACTGCGCGTGCGCGACTGGAACGCGCCCGGCAACATCGTGGCCGAAATCTCGCGCCTCAACCAGATCCGCGCCAACCATCCTGCGCTGCAGAGCCACCTGGGCGTGCGCTTCTACTACGCCAGCGACGACGCCGTGCTGTACTTCGCGCGCTTCATGCCCAACGATACCGGCGGTCCGGGCGTGTTTGGCGATGACGTGCTGCTGGCCGCCATCAGCCTGGACCCACGCGCGCCGCGTGAAAGCGATATCGAGATTCCGCTCTGGGAATGGGGCCTGCCCGACCACGCGACGGTCGATGTCGAAGACCAGATGTTCGGCAAGCGCTTTACGTGGCAGGGCAAGCGCCAGCGTATTCGCCTGGACCCGCACACGCTGCCGTTCGCCCTCTGGCACGTCGCGCCACAAGCCTCGCAGGAAACGCCGCAACAGAACCCGGGAGACCCGGCATGAAGCGACTATCGGAACGTACCAACGCCGCACTGCTCAACGCCGACCCGCTCTGGTACAAGGACGCGGTCATCTATCAACTGCACATCAAGTCGTTCTACGACGCGAACGGCGATGGCGTAGGCGATTTCGCGGGCCTGCTCGCCAAGCTCGATTACCTGGTCAACCTTGGTGTCGATACGGTGTGGCTGCTGCCCTTCTATCCCTCGCCGCGCCGCGACGATGGCTATGACATTGCGGACTACCGCAACGTCCACCCCGACTACGGCACGCTCGCGGAAGTGAAGCGCTTTGTCTCGGCGGCGCATGCGCGCGGCCTGCGCGTGATTACCGAGCTCGTCATCAACCACACGTCGGACCAGCATCCGTGGTTCCAGCGCGCCCGCAAGGCCAAGCCCGGTTCGGCGGCGCGCAACTACTACGTGTGGTCCGACAACGACCAGAAATACGCGGGCACGCGCATCATCTTCTGCGATACCGAGAAATCCAACTGGAGCTGGGACGCCGAGGCCGGCGCGTATTTCTGGCACCGCTTCTACTCGCACCAGCCCGACCTGAACTTCGACAATCCGCAGGTGCTCAACGAAGTGCTGTCGGTGATGCGGTTCTGGCTCGATATCGGCATCGATGGCCTGCGGCTCGATGCCGTGCCCTACCTCGTCGAGCGCGAAGGCACCAGCAACGAAAATCTGCCCGAGACGCACGAGGTCATCCGCAAGATCCGCAAACACCTCGACGAACACTATGAAGGGCGCATGTTGCTGGCCGAGGCCAATATGTGGCCCGAGGACGCGCAGCAGTATTTTGGCGGCAGCAGTGGCGGCGGCACCGCCGACACCACGGGCGCGGCCAGCCCCGATGGCGGCATCGAGGGCGACGAGTGCCAGATGTCGTTCCACTTTCCGCTGATGCCGCGCATGTACATGGCCATTGCGCGCGAAGATCGCTTTCCGATCACGGACATCATGCGGCAGACGCCGGAAGTGCCGCCCAACTGCCAGTGGGCCATCTTCCTGCGCAACCACGACGAACTCACGCTGGAGATGGTCACCAGCAGCGAGCGCGACTATCTCTGGCAGGTCTATGCCTCCGACCGCCGCGCGCGCATCAACCTCGGCATCCGCCGCCGCCTGGCACCGCTGATGGAGCGTGACCGCCGACGCATCGAGCTGATGAACAGCCTGCTGTTCTCGATGCCCGGCACGCCCGTGATCTATTACGGCGACGAGATCGGCATGGGCGACAACATCCATCTGGGTGATCGCGATGGCGTACGCACGCCGATGCAGTGGTCCCCCGACCGCAACGGCGGCTTCTCGCACGCCGACCCCGAGCGGCTGGTGCTGCCGCCGCTACAGGGTCCGCTCTACGGCTACGAAGCCGTCAATGTGGAGGCCCAGAACCGCGATCCGCATTCGCTGCTGAACTGGATGCGCCGCATGCTGGCGCTGCGCCGCCAGCATCGCGCATTCGGGCGCGGCACGCTGCGCTTCCTTTTCCCCGGCAATCGCAAGGTGCTGTCGTACCTGCGCGAATACGACGGCGAACACATCCTGTGCGTGGCCAACCTTTCGCGCGCCCCGCAGGCCGTGGAACTCGATCTTTCCCAATTCGCGGGCCGCGTGCCCGTGGAAATGCTTGGCGCCACCCCGTTCCCGGCCATCGGCCAGCTCACATATCTGCTGACGCTGCCGCCCTACGGCTTCTACTGGTTCGTGCTCAGCGAGGATGCGCAGCCGCCTTCCTGGCACGTGGATGCACCGGAACAGATGATGGATCAAATCACGCTTGTCGTGCAGAACAACGCTGGCCGCTCGGAACTGACCGAGTCCGCGCGCCGGGCGTTGACCACCGAGGTACTGCCGCCCTATCTGGCGCGGCGCCGCTGGTTCGCCTCGAAGGGGGAACGGATCGAGCGCGTGAACGTGGCCTATGCATGGCCCATTGCGCGTGTGGGCACTACCGAGGAAGTGTGGCACTGCGAGGTCGAGGTGATGTTGCCCGGCCGCACCGAGTGCTATCAGTTGCCCGTCGCGCTGTTGTGGGACCGTGAATCCACCGAAGGCATGTCGCAACTCGTACATGGCCTGTCGATGGCGCGCGTGCGACGCGGGGCGCGCGTGGGTGTGGCCACCGATGGCTTTGTCGTCGAACCGTATGCGCGTGCGGTGATCAAGGCCATGCGTGACAGCGTACAGGCCGAGACCACGCACGGCATCATCCGCTTCCTTCCCGAACCGGGCCTGGCCGACGCGCCGCTCGAATCCGAACCAGTGCAGTGGATGTCCGCCGAACAGTCGAACAGTTCGCTGGCCTATGGCAACACCGGTGTGCTGAAACTTGTGCGACGCGTGGCAGGCGGCATCCATCCCGAAGCCGAGATGACGCGTTACCTGACCACGCATGGCTACACGCATTCCGCGGCGTTGCTCGGTGAGGTCGTACGCACGGGCACGGACGGCACGCCGCACACGTTGATGCTGTTGCAGCGCTACATCCTGAATCAGGGCGATGGCTGGGACTGGACGCTCGACTACCTGGGCCGCGCCATCGACGACGCACTGCCCGCCACCGAAAGCGACGAAGATTTCGACGAGGCGTTGAAGGGGTATGCCACGATGGTCGGCACACTGGGCCAGCGGCTTGCGCAACTGCACGCCGTGCTGGCGCGCGCCACCGACGAACCTGCTTTCGCACCGGAAACCGCCGGCGACGATCAGGCCGATGCGTGGGCCGAAGAAGCGCTGAACTCGCTGAATGAAGCACTGGATCTGCTCGACGCGCGCCGCAGCGAAGCCAAGGGCGCATTCGCGCAGGACATCGACACCCTGCTGGCTGCGCGCAACCGGTTGCCGCATCTTGTGGCGCGACTCGCCACTGCCGCGTCGGGCAGCCTGCAAACCCGCATCCATGGCGACTTCCACCTCGGCCAGGTGCTGATCGCGCAGAACGATACCTATCTGGTGGACTTCGAAGGCGAGCCGCGTCAGCCGCTGGCATTCCGGCGCCGCAAGACCTCGCCGCTGCGCGATGTGGCGGGGCTGCTGCGTTCGCTCGACTATGCCGCGGCCATGGTGGGCACCGACCGTCAGGAACGCACGCATTCGCAACTGCCGCCCGCGCAGGCGGATCGCCGCGCGGCGTTGCTGGATCGATTCCGCGAGACGGCCAATGCCGCGTTTCTGCATGGCTACGAGGACACCATGAACAACGCCGGCCAGCCGTGGGCCACCGCCGCGCAGTTCGCGCCGTTGCTGAACCTGTTCCTGCTGGAACGCGCCGCGTATGAAGTGGGTTACGAAGCGGCCAACCGCGTGGCATGGATCGACCTGCCTGCCAGCGGACTGGCGCGGCTGGTGCGCAAGCTGGGAGACGACGATGGCCAGAAATGATGCTGCCACGCTCGACCTGCCTGCCCCCACGCTGCCCACGCCGGTCATCGATGCCCTGCGCGAAGGCCGTCTGGCCGACCCATTCGGCGTGCTCGGCCCGCATCGCGACGAACACGGCATCGTGGTGCGCGCCATCGTGCCCGGCGCCGAAGCATTGCAGTTGACGGATGCGCGCGGCGAAGCCGTGGGGGATATGTTGCGGCTGCATGCGGATGGCGTCTTCGCCGGCCGTCTGCCCGGCTTTGCGCAGGGGCATCCCGTGGCGCAGGACTACCGGCTGCGCATACGCTGGCCCGATGGCGGCGAGCAGATCAGTACCGATCCCTACGCCTATCACGTGCTGCTTGGCGAGCTTGATCTGCATCTCTTCAACGAAGGACGCCACCTTGAACTCGGCAGTTGCCTCGGCGCGCAGTGCGTCACGCTCGACAACGAGGCCGGTGTGCGCTTTGCCGTGTGGGCACCCAATGCGCAACGCGTGTCCGTGATTGGCGACTTCAACGGCTGGAATCCCGCGCGCCACCCCATGCGGCTGCGGCACGGCTCAGGTATCTGGGAGTTGTTCGTTCCCAGCGCGATGGGTGCGCAGGGCGGCAGCCGCTACAAGTACGACCTGACCGGACCGAACGGGCAACCCGTCCCCGACAAGGCCGATCCGTTGGCGCAGGCCACCGAGATTCCCCCGGCCACGGCATCGGTTGTGGCGTGTGCGGGTCATGATGCGCCGCCGTTCCAGTGGAACGACGAGGCGTGGATGACACAACGCGCGCAGACCGATCCGTATGCCACGCCGATGTCCGTTTACGAACTGCACGTCCTGTCGTGGCAACGCGTGGTCAACGATGCCGAGCGCGGCTGGGACATCCTGGCCGATCGGCTCGTGCCCTATATCCGCGACCTTGGCTTCACGCATATCGAACTGTTGCCAATCACCGAGCATCCGTTCGGCGGATCGTGGGGCTACCAGCCGCTGTCGCTGTTCGCGCCCACCTCGCGGCTCGGCTCGCCTGCGCGCTTCGCCGCGTTTATCGATCGCTGCCATCAGGCCGGCATCGGCGTGATTCTCGACTGGGTGCCCGCGCACTTTCCGACCGATCCGCACGGACTGGCCGAATTCGACGGCACCGCGCTCTACGAGCATCAGGACCCGCGCGAAGGCTTTCATCAGGACTGGAACACGCTGATCTACAACCTCGGCCGTAACGAGGTGCGTGGTTTCCTGCTGGCCGGTGCGGTGCACTGGCTGGAACACTTCCACGCCGATGGTTTGCGCGTGGATGCGGTGGCCTCGATGCTCTATCGCGACTACAGCCGGGAAGCGGGGCAATGGGTGCCGAACCGCTTCGGTGGCCGCGAGAATCTCGAAGCCGTGGCGTTCCTGCGCGAACTCAACAGCCTGGTGCGCGAGCGCTGCCCCGGAGCGCTGACCATTGCGGAAGAATCCACCGCATGGCCCGGCGTCACGGCCAGCGTGGAGTCGGGCGGACTCGGCTTCCATTTCAAGTGGAACATGGGCTGGATGCACGACACGCTGCGCTACCTGTCGCACGAACCCATCCATCGGCCCTGGCATCACGGCGACATGACGTTCGGCATGGTCTACGCATGGTCCGAAGCGTTCGTGCTGCCCATATCGCATGACGAGGTGGTGCATGGCAAAGGGTCGATGATCGGCAAGACCCCCGGCGACGACTGGCAGAAGTTTGCCAACCTGCGCGCCTACTACGGCTTCATGTGGACGCATCCCGGCAAGAAGCTGCTGTTCATGGGCGGCGAGTTCGCGCAGTGGCGCGAGTGGAATCACGACACCGAACTCGACTGGCCGCTGCTCGACCAGCCCGCGCATCGTGGCGTGCATTCGCTGGTGCGCGATCTCAACCGGCTGTATCGCGACCTGCCCGCGCTCCATGCGATGGATCATCGGTCCGAAGGCTTCCAGTGGATCGTGGGTGACGATCACCAGAACAGTGTCTTTGCCTATCTGCGCCGCGCCGCGCCGCACAGCAACGATGTGGTGCTCGTGGTGGTCAACATGACGCCGGTGCCGCGCGAGGGCTATCGACTCGGCGTGCCGTGTGCGGGTGTGTGGGAAGAGAGCCTGAACACCGACGCCGCCATCTACGGCGGCAGCAACGTGGGCAATGGTGGCCGTGTCTCCACCGATGCCTCGCCGTCGCACGGCCAGGCCCACTCGCTCGCATTGACGCTGCCGCCACTGGCAACGCTGATCCTGCGCCCCGCGCCCGACTCACCGGGGTAAGCCTCGCACCGCCTTACGACTCCACGACACCACGGCAGTACGACAACAAGACTGACAGAACAACCACAACAAAGATAACAAGGAGGATCGCGCATGGCGAGCAATACGGTGGATCGGCTGCTGCCCGGCAAGCCTTATCCGCTCGGCGCCCACTGGGATGGGCTGGGCGTCAACTTTGCGGTGTTCTCGGCCAACGCCAGCCGTATCGACCTGTGCCTGTTTTCCGGCAACGGGCGCAAGGAAATCCAGCGGTTGCCGCTGCCCGAATGCACCGGCGAAATCTGGCACGGCTATCTGCCGCACGCGCAGCCGGGCCTGCAATATGGCTTTCGCGCGTTTGGTCCCTATGAGCCCACACGTGGCCATCGGTTCAATCCACACAAGCTGCTGCTCGACCCTTATGCCCGCGCCCTGAGCGGCCCGGTGCGCTGGTCTGACGCGCTGTTCGGCTACCGCCTCAACAGCCCGCGCGCGGACCTCACACCCGACCGCCGCGATAGTGCGCCGACCATGCCCAAGGGCATCGTCGTCGACCAGAGTTTCAACTGGGGCGACGACCGCCCGCCGCAACACCCGTGGCCGCAAACCTCGATCTATGAAGTGCACGTGCGTGGCGCATCGATGTTGCGCGAGGACCTGCTGCCGCAGTATCGCGGCACCTTTGCCGCGCTGGCCGATCCGCGCTTCATCGACCACCTGCATCGCATCGGCGTCACGTCCATCGAACTATTGCCGATCCACGCCTTCCTGCAGGACCGCTTCCTGATCGAGCGGGGCCTGCGCAACTACTGGGGCTACAACACGCTCTCGTTCTTCGCGCCGGAACCGCTCTACCTGTCCGGCCGCCAGCACCACGAGGTCAAGATCGCCATCCGCCGGCTGCATGCGGCAGGCATCGAGGTATTGCTCGACGTGGTCTACAACCATACCTGCGAAGGCAATGAGCTAGGGCCGACGATGTCATGGCGCGGCCTGGACAACGCCAGCTACTACCGGCTGGTGCCCGGCGACGAGCGCCACTACATCAACGACACCGGTTGCGGCAACACGCTGAATCTCTCGCATCCGCGCGTGCTGCAGATGGTCATGGATTCCCTGCGCTACTGGGTGGAGAACTTCCACGTGGACGGATTCCGCTTCGACCTCGGCAGCACGCTGGGGCGCGAGCCGCATGGCTTCGATCCCAACTCGGGGTTCTTCGACGCCATCCTGCAAGACCCGGTCCTGTCGCGCACCAAGCTGATTTCCGAACCTTGGGATCTTGGACCCGGCGGTTATCAGGTGGGCAACCATCCGCCCGGCTTTGCCGAATGGAACGACAAGTTCCGCGACAACGTACGCCGCTTCTGGCGCAGCGACGCGGGCCAGCGCGGTGAACTGGCCGCGCGCATCACCGGGTCGGCGGATCTGTTCGATCATCGCCATCGCAAGCCATGGGCAAGCCTGAACTTCATCACCGCGCATGACGGCTTCACGCTGGCCGACGTGGTCAGCTATGCGCACAAGCACAACGAGGAGAACCGCGAGGACAACCGGGACGGCAACGACGACAACGCCAGCGCCAACTGGAGCGCAGACGGCAGCGTGGAAGGCCCGACGGACGACGAAGGCATCCTGGAGACACGCAGCCGCGTAGCACGCGCGATGATGGCCACGCTGCTGCTCTCGCAGGGCACGCCGATGATCACTGCTGGCGACGAATGGGGACGCACCCAGCGCGGCAACAACAATGCGTATTGCCAGGACAACGAACTGTCGTGGCTGAACTGGGACGATGCCGCCAGTCCGGCCAATGCGCCCATGATGCGCGTGGTCAGCCGCCTGCTGGCGCTGCGCCGGCAACTGCCCGTGCTTACCGAGAACCGCTTCGTGCATGGCCGCTCGCAACCGGCACCGGGCCTGCCCGACATCGCCTGGTTCGGTCCCGATGGCAACGAACTCAGCAGCGATCAGTGGGCAAATGCCGAAGACCGCACGCTCGCACTGCGTCGCGCCACGCATAGCCGCGAGGAAGAGGTCGAGGTCATCCTGCTGTGCCTCAATGCGAGCCATGACGACGTGTTCTTCCGCATGCCCACGCCGGGCGAGGATTGGCGCCTGCTATTCGACAGTGCCGCGCCCGATCTCGAAGACGAACCCGTGGCGCTCGATGCGGAAGGCCGGCCTGCCTACAAGGTGGCGGCACATGGCCTGGCGTTGTTGTCGGCCGCCGTGCCGCGCGAAGAGGACCCTTCATCGTGAGCCGCCATTCATGAGTACCAACGGACCCCTTCGCGATCTGGCCGAACGTGCCGGGCTGCAATTGCAGTGGCGCGACGCCTGGAACCGTCCACAGACGCTGTCCGACGACGCGCTGCACACGGTGCTGACCGCGCTCGAATTGCCATGCAGCACACCGGGTGAATGCGAGGCATCGCGCGCCTGGCTGGCTGCCGACGATGCCGCGCATCCGCTGCCGCCGTTGATCACCGCAGATCTGGGACAGCCCGTCAGCGTGCCGTGGATTCACACCATGCCCCAGCGTCCGTATCGCCTGACGCTGGAAGATGGCAGCATTGTCGAAGGCATCGCGCATCGCAAGGCCAATGGCGAGATGGAAATCGCGCCAGTTTCGCAATGGGGCTACCACCATCTGCGGCTGGGCGATGTGGAGACCACGCTCGCCATTGCACCGCCGCGCTGCTTTGGCGTAGCCGATGCACTGGCCGATTCGCCGCGCCGCGTGATCGCCACCAGGCCATGGGGCCTTTCCGTGCAACTCTATGGCCTGCGTCATGGCGCGTCGCGCGGCCTTGGCGACCTCACCACGCTCGCGCAGTGCGCCGAAGCTGCCGCACAGGCCGGCGCCGATGCCGTGGCGATCAATCCGCTGCATGCGGGCTTCTCCGCGCTGCCTGGACGCTACAGCCCTTACGCGCCATCGAGCCGCATCCTTTTCAACCCGCTCTACGCCGACCCCGCACACGTGTTCGGTGACGATGCCGTGGCGCAGGCTATAGCGGCACTCGCCCTCGGCTCGCCATTCGCGGACGCCGAAGCGCGCACCGAGATCGACTGGACGGCCGTCTCCGCACTTCGCCTGGCGGTGCTGCGCTGGCTATGGGATCGGCACGACGCGCTGCTCACGCCATCGCAGCAGCAAGCGTTCGCCGCATTCCGCGCACGCGGCGGCAAGGCGCTGTTGGCGCATGCATGCTTCGAGGCCATCCAGGCGGATCGCATGCGCGATACGCCTGACACGGCAGCCGACTGGCGCCAGTGGCCCGAAACATTGCGGAGTCCCGATGCGGCCGCCGTCACCGCATTCGCCGCCACGCATGCCGATGCCATCGGCTTCCACACCTTTCTGCAATGGCTGACGTCCGAAGGGCTCGAATCCGCGCAGCAATGTGCGCGGCGGTCGGGCATGGCCATCGGTGTGATTGCGGATCTGGCAGTGGGCACCGATCCCGGTGGCAGCCACGCATGGACCCGGCAATCGGAGATCCTGAACGGCTTTCACGCGGGCGCGCCGCCCGACCTCTACAACCCGCTGGGGCAGGACTGGGGCGTGGCAGTGTTTTCGCCGCGTGGACTGCGGCGCCATGGTTATGCCGCATTGATCGAAATGCTGCGCGCCAACCTCGCCCATGCAGGCGGGTTGCGCATCGACCACGTGCTCGGACTGGCGCGCATGTGGCTGGTGCCTGCGGGCGCGCCAGCCAGCCAGGGTGCCTATCTCACCTATCCGCTCGACGACATGCTGCGGCTCGTCGCCATCGAATCGTGGCGGCATCGCGCCATCATCATCGGAGAAAACCTGGGGACCGTGCCGGAGACCCTGAACGCCGCACTGTCGGCGCGCGGCGTGCTGGGCATCGACGTGCTGTGGTTCGAACGCAAGGCCAGCGAGGAAGACGAAGCGGAGGGTGAAACTCCCGCTGCAACGGAGGCACCCACGGCGGCCGAACCGGTGATCGCGCCATTCCTGCCACCCGATCAATGGCCGACGCAGGCCATCGCCACGACAACCACGCACGACTTGCCCACGATCGTGGGTTGGTGGTCGGGCAACGACATCCGGTGGCGGGCACGGCTGCACCAATTGGGCGAGCACGACACCGAGGCCGCCCTGCTCGATGCGCGTGCACAGGAGCGCGGCGCGTTGTGGCAAGCGATGTGCGAAGCCAATGCGGTGCGTGGCGCGCAACCCGGCCCTGACGCCGCCCCGGTGGAAGCCATCCTTGCCTGGCTGGGCCGTGCCGCCACGCCGTTGCGGCTGGTGCCCGTGGAAGACCTGCTTGCGCTGCGCGAACAACCCAACCTGCCCGGCACCATCGACGCGCATCCCAACTGGCAACGCCGCCTGGACCCCACCGTGCGTGACACGTTCTCGCGCAACGATGTGCGCGGCCGCATTGCCGCGCTACGGGGCGAGGCGATATGACGACGATGTCAATGCGCCCCGGCGTCGTTCCCTTCGGCACCCGAGGATTGCAGCGCGCGGCACAGGGCGTCGACGGTCAGCGGCTTGACCAGATGCGCGTCGAATCCCGCAGCTTCCGTGCGGCGGCGATCCTCGACCGTCCCGCGTCCGGTCAGCGCAAAGACACGCATGCCCGTGTGGGCGGCGCGCAGCAGCGGCAACACTTCGAAGCCGCTCATGTCGGGCATTTCCAGGTCGAGCAGCACCACATCGGGTGCGAATTCACGCACCAGCTCCACCGCCCGCATGCCCGTGTAGACGGGGCGCGCTTCATGGCCCAGCACGGTCAGCAGCTCTGCCATGCTGTCGGCGGAATCCATGCTGTCGTCGACGATCAGGATGCGCTTGCCCGCGCATTCGCCCATGGTGGCGCGCGGGACATTGGCACCGTCCATCTCTACCTGGGGCAGGATCACCGTGAACGTACTGCCATGACCCTCGCCCGCACTGGTGGCCTGTATCACGCCGCCGTGCGCTTCGACAATTGCGCGCGCCAGCGCCAGTCCGATGCCCAGTCCGGTGCGCGCGGTGTCATCGCCCTCCTGCGCAAACAGGCTGAAGATGCGGTCCAGCGCAGCCGGCGCAATGCCGCGTCCGTTGTCAGCGATCGACGTGATCACGTTGGCGTCCGCGACCCGGACCGTCACCGCAAGGGCACCGCCCCGCGCCGTGTATTTGGAGGCATTGCTGAGCAGGTTCGACATGACCTGTTCCAGGCGCTCTGCGTCGCCGTTGACGAACACCGGTCCGGACGGGAGCGCCACGGCAAGTTGCTGGGCCGCATTCTCGATGGCTGGACGCATGGCCTCCACGGCAGCGGACACCACCTCGTTGTAGAGAATGGGTACGGGCTGAACCTTGAGCTTGCCACTGGTGACACGGCCCACATCCATGAGATCGGACACCAGCCGCGTGAGCAGGTGGAGTTGCCGGCCGATGATTTCCGAGCAATGCCGGATGCGCGGATCGCTGACGGGAATCAGCCGGATCACGTCCACCGCATTGCGGATGGGCGCCAGCGGATTGCGCAACTCATGGGCCAGGATCGCCAGGAACGCCTGCACACGATGCCCCGCATGTTCGAGTTCGGCCAGCCGCGCGGTATCCGACATATCGCGCGCCGTCCACAGGATGCCGCTGACGCTGCCGTGGCTATCGCGCTGCAACACCTGGCGGACTTCGCAACGCAGCATGGCGCCGTCGTGGTGCTGCAAGCGTTCTTCGCCCACCCACTCGCCCTTGCCACGCACCGCCTCCAGCGAAGCCGCCTCGCCCGGCTGCCCATCCGGTCGCCGTGGATAGAGCACACCCACCGCACTGCCAGCGACTTCTGCGGCGGTATAGCCAAAGAGCGACTGCGCACCCGCACTCCAGCTCCGGATTTCGCCTTCGACACTGAGTTCGCACACCGCGCACGCCACGAATTTATCCAGCACGTCGAGCAATTGCCCAGACCGGGCCTCGGCGTTGGCGGCCTGTTCTCCGGCTGCGTATTCCACCGTGATGTCGCGGCAGACCACGACATAGCCATCGGGTTGCGCAGTCAACGTGGTTTCCGCCACGAAGATGCTGCCATCGCGTCGGGCCTGCCAGCCTTTGAACCGGGCGCGGCCATCGGCCCGTGCGGTGGCAAACGCCTGGAGCATGGCCTCCGTGGTGTCCGTCGTGTCCTTCCCTGGGGGTTGGAATCGCGAGAGGTGCCAACCCAGTACTTCGTCCGCGTCATACAGGAAGACCTTGCGCGCGGCCTCGCTCCAGTTGCGCACTGCGCCGCTGGCAGTGGTCTCGAAGACTGCAGTGTCGTCCAGCGCGTCGATCCAGGTCTGCCACGGCGTGGTTTCCATCGTACTGTCTGCGCTATGCAGCGCGGGCGGCACGTGACGCGATGCGGCAACCGGCGTCAGGCGAGCCGTCTCCCGTTTAGACATGGGGGGTCCCTCTCTTATGGCGTGGGCGCTGCTTTTCTCGGAAGCGGGGCGAACGGTCGTGTGCGGGCGTCATGGCCGGCGCATCACCCTCTCATCATAGGCGGTAGCGCAACAACGATGTGCTCGCAGCGCGCACGGCTTGCAAGTTTTACAGCCACCGGTACGGTCAACCAGTCAGCCGCTCGCACGTTCTGCACGGGTACGCGCCACCGCGGAAGGCGGCGGCGGATGCTTGTCCGGCAAGTTGCGCGCCGGCTGGTCACCCTTTTCCTTGTTGTGGTCGGGGCTCTGGTCTGGCCGGCGGTCGGGCCGGCGCACCGGATCGTGCGGAATATGGGTCGCCATGGCGCGCCTCGCAATAGTTCGGGAAACGATTGGCGTGATCGTTCACGCCGACGGAAAGCGCTTTCGGGAAGGTCTTCCTCAGAGCATTTTCCATACCAGCCCGGTGCGGCTGCATCCTCCACACCTTTCACTGGCTTGAATCTGTTAACCGTAGTACCAATCCACCTGACACCTGCCGAGGAGTTCCGCAAATGACCGATGCATCCCGGCTGCGGCCGGACCCTGCAGATGCAATCCGCGAAATGCAGTCCCCTGTCACCCATTCGGGTGCGCCGCACGGCGAACATGGTGACGACACGCGCACCGCGATGTCGAGTGCCACGATCCGGCGCGCGTTCCTCGATCACGTGTTCTACACGCAGGGCAAGCTGCCCGGGCACGCCAGCGGCAACGATCTCTACCAGGCACTGGCGCACACTGTGCGCGACCGTCTGGTGCAACGCTGGATCAGCACGGCCGAGGCATACCAGATGCAGCCATCGCGCACGGTGGCTTACCTGTCCGCCGAATTCCTGATGGGTCCGCATCTGGGCAACAACCTCGTCAACCTCGGCATCGTCGAGGAGGTGCGCGCGGCCATGGCCACGCTTGACCTCGACCTCGACGACATCCTCTCGCACGAGGACGAACCCGGTCTTGGCAACGGCGGCCTGGGCCGTCTGGCTGCCTGTTTCATGGACTCCCTGGCCACGCTGGAAATTCCCGCGCTCGGCTACGGCATCCGTTACGAATATGGCATCTTCCACCAGAGCCTGATCGACGGCCAACAGGTGGAAACCACCGACACGTGGCTGCGCCACGGCAATCCGTGGGAAATCCAGCGGTCCGAATGGGCTGTGCAGGTGCGGCTGGGCGGGCATACCGAGCGGTACACCGATGACCGGGGCCGCTACCGCGTGCGCTGGGTGCCGGAGAAGACCGTGGTGGGCGTGCCGTTCGATTCCCCGATCCTCGGCTACCGCGTCAATACGGTCAACACGCTGCGGCTCTGGCGTGCGGAAGCCACCGAGGCGTTCGACTTCCACACCTTCAACCGGGGCGATTACCTTGGCGCGGTGAACAAGAAAGTCACGTCCGAGAACCTTACCAAGGTGCTGTACCCCAACGACGAAACGGTGCAGGGCAAGGAACTGCGGCTGGAGCAGCAATACTTCTTCGTGGCGTGCTCGCTGCAAGACATGCTGCGGCTGCTGGCCACGCACGGCATTCCGGTCACGCGCTTTCACGAGAAGTTCGCCGTGCAGTTGAACGATACCCACCCCGCCGTGGGTATCGCGGAACTGATGCGCCTGCTGGTGGATGACCACGACCTGGCCTGGGACGATGCCTGGCACATCACGCGGCACGCGTTTGCCTATACCAATCACACGCTGCTGCCCGAGGCGCTGGAGCAATGGCCGCTCGACCTGTTCCAGCGCATCCTGCCGCGCCATCTCGAAATCATCTACGAGATCAACGCGCGATTCCTCGACGAGGTGCGCATCCGCTTCTATGGCGACGAGACGCGGCTGGCACGGCTTTCCCTGATCAACGAGCAGGGCGGGCGCTACGTGCGCATGGCGGGCCTCGCCTGCGTGGGCAGCCACGCGGTCAACGGCGTGGCCGAACTGCATTCGCGGCTCATGCGCGAGGACGTGCTGCAGGATTTCCACGCGATGTGGCCCGACAAGTTCACCAGCATCACCAATGGCGTCACGCCCCGCCGCTGGCTCGCACTCTCGAATCCACGACTGACGCGCCTGATCAACGAAGCCATCGGTGACGGCTGGATCAAGGACCTCGACCGCTTGCAGGCCCTTGAGCCGTTTGCCGACGACGCCAGCTTCCGCGAGCAGTGGCAGGCCGTGCGCCACGCCAACAAGCAGGACCTGGCGCACGTCATCCGCGAAACCACGGGCGTGATCGTCGATCCTTCGTCGATGTTCGACGTGATGGTCAAGCGCATTCATGAGTACAAGCGCCAGCATCTGGCCGTGCTGCACATCATCGCGCTCTATCACCAGATCAAGTCAGACCCGCACGCCGAGGTGGTGCCGCGCACGTTCCTGTTCGCCGGCAAGGCCGCGCCGGGCTATCACTACGCCAAGCTCATGATCCGCTTTGTGACGTCGGTGGCCGAGGTGGTCAATCGCGACCCGCAGGTACGCGACCGGCTCAAGGTAGTGTTCCTGCCCAATTTCAACGTCACGTACGGGCAGAAGATCTACCCCGCCGCCGATGTCTCCGAGCAGATTTCGCTGGCAGGCAAGGAAGCGTCGGGTACCGGCAACATGAAATTCGCCATGAATGGCGCCATCACCATCGGCACGATGGACGGCGCCAACATCGAATTGCGCGATGCCATCGGCGCCGACAACTTCTTCCCCTTCGGTCTCAACGCTACCGAGGTCTATGCGCTGCGCGCAGCCGGCTACCACCCGTCCAGCTACTATGAAAGCAGTCCGGAACTGCGCGCGGTGGTAGACCTCGTGCAGCACGGCTTCTTCTCGAAGGGCGACGCAGCCGTGTTCCGTCCCCTGTTCGACGGCCTGCTGCAGCATGACCCCTACATGCTGATGGCGGACTTCGCGTCGTACCTGCAATGCCAGCGCGAAGTCTCCACGGCCTATCTCGACACCGAGCGCTGGCAGCGCATGTCCGTGCTGTCGTCTGCACGCTCGGGCCGCTTTTCCTCGGATCGCGCCATTCGCGAATATTGCGAGCGCGTCTGGCACGTGGATCCAGTGCCGGTCTGCCTGCTGCGGCGGTCCAGCGGCCATGTCCAGGGGCCGCGCCGAATCGCGGACAGCATGGAAGGCGTCGATAGCTTCAGCGAGCGCTGCAAATAGGAAAGCCCGCGCCGGCAGGCGCTGCCCGCTGCGGCACTTTCTACAACCGCGCGGGCAGCTTATACATCGAGGTTGCACGGATGTTGCGGCGCGGCGGGGCACTCCGCCCGCCGCCGCCCGATCTGAAGCGGCCATCGCGCAGTGCAGCAAGCTGGCACAAAGTTCGCATTGTTGTTCGCTCGCGTCGTCTCCGGACGGCCGGGCATCAAGCCGAAGCAGTGGCCAGGCATAACAACAATCGAGCGGAGTCTCACCTTGAACGCGAACATCTTGTTTGTGGCGGCGGAAGCCCATCCCCTGGCCAAGACCGGCGGGCTGGCGGATGTAGTAGGTGGATTGGCGATCGCGCTACAGCAGCGTGGCGCCAGCGTCACCATCCTGATGCCTGGTTATCCGCGCGCAATGGCCGAGGCGCGCGATCTTCGCAGTCTCGGCGCGATCCGATTGCCGATGGCACTGCCGCCGGGCCATAGTCCCGCACGGCTCATGCATGGCCTGCTGCCCGATTCGGGCGTGCACGTGGTCTTCCTCGATTGCCCGTCGCTTTACGACCGGCCCGGGTCGCTCTATGTTGACGCCACCGGCCGCGATTTCTGCGACAACGCCCAGCGCTTTGCGGCATTGGCCCACGCCGCCACGGCCATCGCCGCTGGCGAGACACCCTTGCCCGTACCGGCCCTCGTCCACGCACACGACTGGCATGCGGGGCTGACACCACTGTTGATGCACGCGCGCGGCATCGACATCCCCTCGGCCTGCACGATCCATAACCTGGCCTTTCAGGGCGTGTTTCCGATGGAGATGGCCCCCACGCTGGGCATTCCTGCCAGCTACCTCACGCCGGACGGCATCGAGTTCTGGGGCAAGCTCAATTTTCTGAAGGCCGGCATCCGCTACGCCAACCGCGTGACCACCGTGAGCCACACCTATGCACGCGAGGTGCTCACGCCGCACTTTGGACACGGCCTCGATGGTTTGCTCAATCACCGCGCCGATGTCCTGGGCGCGATCCCGAATGGTGTGGATACCTCCGCATGGTCGCCCAGGACAGATCGCTTGCTGCCACAGCGCTACGATTCACGTTCGCTCGCCGGCAAGCGCGCATGCAAGGCTGCACTGCAGGCCCGTCATGGTTTGTCGCAAGACCCAGACCGCCCCATCGTCGCGATGGGTAGCCGGCTGACGCATCAGAAGATGGCCGATGTGGCGCTTCATGCCATCGAGGCCGCGCTGCATACGCACGCAGACGTGCAATTCGCGGTACTCGGCTGCGGAGACCCCAGGCTGGAAGCCGCATTCGTGGCGCTTGCACAGAAGTATCCGCAACGCGTGGGCGTCTCCATTGGTTATCGCGAGGAAGATGCGCACCTGTTGCACGCGGGGGCCGATATGCTGCTGCATGGCAGCCGCTTCGAGCCGTTCGGGCTCACACCGGTCTACGCGATGCGCTATGGCACCGTGCCCATCGTCTCGCGCGTGGGTGGCCTGGCCGACACCGTGCGCGACGTGGGCGACGAAGCCGCGCCCGCCGCTCGCGCCAATGGCATCGTCTTCGATGGCGAAAGTGTCGAAGCCATGCGCTCGGCCATCGCGCGTGCACTAGGATGGTATGGCCGCACGCGGCACTGGCGCAGCCTGCAGCGCACCGGCATGCAAACCGATTTCGGCTGGGAGAATCCCGCGCGCCAGTATCTGGCAATGTATGGCGCGCTCAATCCCGCACTCGCCACGCTGCCTGTGGTGGACCCTGTGTCGGAACCCGTCGCACCGGTGGTGGACACCGTGCGCAAGGGCCGTCCCGTGGCGATGCCCGAGGCGCCCGTGCTGTCTCCCGCCCAGTCCGGTACGGCGCCCTCGCCGGCCTGACGGGTCGCCCTGACTCTTGCTTTGAGGTGGCGCATCATGATGACCGCTGCACCGATGGCTACGCGTCCGGGCACGCCGCCCGGACCCAACTGGCAAACCCTGGGCGCCGATGCGCGCCTGATTCCTTGCGGCGAAGACGGCGAGGAAGCCTATCGCTTCGGTCCCGTCAGGCTGGCCGATGGCCGGGTCCTGTTCCGGCTCTGGGCACCGGATGCCGCGGCACAGGGCCAGGCGCTGCGCGTGGAAGTGGCCGGACTGCCGCCCACGCCCATGGTGGCACGCGACGATGGCTGGTACGAAGGTGCCGCCCCGTGCTGCCACGGCGCGCGCTACTGGTTCCGGCTCGACGACGGCACCATCGTCCCCGATCCCGCATCTCGCCAGCAGGCCGAAGATGTCCATGGCGCCAGCGTGGTGTGCCTGCCGGCCACCGAGACGGATTCGTTCGCGTGGCGTCACACAGAATGGCGCGGACGCCCATGGCACGAAGCCGTCGTCTACGAAATGCACGTGGGATTGAGCGGTGGTTACGCCGGCGCCACTGCGCAACTGCACCGGCTGGCTTCGCTCGGCTTCACCGCCATCGAACTGATGCCGCTCGCGGAATTTCCGGGCGGGCGCAACTGGGGGTACGACGGCGTACTGCCGTTCGCACCCGAGCACAGCTATGGCACGCCTGACGAACTGCGCACGCTGGTGGATACCGCGCATGGACTGGGGATGATGGTCTTGCTCGATGTGGTCTACAACCACTTCGGACCGGAAGGCAACTACCTGCATCGCTACGCGAGCGCGTTCTTCCGCGACGATCGCCAGACACCATGGGGCCCGGCCATCGACTTCCGCCGCGCCGAGGTGCGCCGCTTCTTTGGCGAGAACGCGCGCTACTGGCTGGAATCATTCCGCTTCGACGGACTGCGGCTCGATGCCGTACATGCTATCGAAGACGAAGGATGGCTGCCGCAACTCGCCAGGCAACTGCGCGCATGCCTGCCGGGCCGATATCTGCATTTGGTTCTGGAGAACGACCACAACGACGCCGCGCTGCTCAATGCCGGCTATGACGCGCAGTGGAACGACGATGCCCACCATGCGCTGCACGTGCTGCTGACCGCCGAGCACGACGGCTACTACCGCGAGTATCAGCAGGCCCTGCCCGGCGCCACGCCGCCCGCTTCTCTCGGCACGCCCGCCCTGCATCACCTCGCACGCATTCTTGCCGAGGGTTTTGCATGGCAAGGCGAGGTATCGCCGCATCGCAGCGGCATGGGTGGCGACGACGGCGATGGCCCCCTGCAAGGCCGCGAAGTCCGGCGTGGCCAGCCCAGCGCATCGCTCTCTCCCACATCGTTCGTGATGTTCCTGCAGAACCACGACCAGACCGGCAACCGCGCCTTTGGCGAACGGCTCGCGGCACTGGCCGAAGCCGAGGCACTGCGCGCGGCGGTGGCGCTTCAATTGCTGTGCCCGCAGATTCCGCTCGTCTTCATGGGCGAGGAACACGGCGCGCGCACGCCGTTCCTGTACTTCACCGACCATCCTCCCGAGCTGGCGCAGGCCGTACGCGACGGACGGCGGCGTGAATTTGGTGCATCCGCTGCGTTCCGCAATGAGGCCGACGCCGCGCGTATTCCCGATCCCAATGCCGCGGAAACCTTCGAGCAGTCGCGGCCGGTTTGCGATGACACCGACGGCTATTGCCGCGCGTGGAATCACTACTACGGCGAGTTGCTGTCGATCCGTCGAAACGAGATCATGCCGCGCCTGCAAGGCAGCCGTTCGCTCGGCGTGACGCTGCTCGCGGACAAGGCACTGGTGGCACGCTGGCAACTGGGCGACGGTAGCCGCTTGTCGATCTGGCTTAACCTTGGCGAGGAACCTGTGGTCGTCAATTGCGATGGAGGTCGCATGCTGCATGCGAGCCAGTCCGGCGCCGTTGCCCAACTCAGCGCTGGCACCTTGCCGGAACACTGCTGCATTACCTGTCTGCATCCCGCCTGATGGTGCCATGAACGAAGCTGCCGATCTGACTCACGCCGGGGTGCCCCGCGCCACGGCGCGGCTCCAGTTGCACGCCGCGTTCACGTTTGCCGATGCCGAGTCGCTGGTGCCTTACTACGCGGGGCTCGGTATCAGCCACCTCTATCTCTCCCCGATCACTGCGGCGCGGCCCGGTTCCACGCACGGGTACGACGTGATCGACTTCACTCGCATCAATCCGGAGCTCGGCGGCGAAGAAGGTTTTCTTTCGCTGGCCCGGCGCGCCCGTGACGCGGGACTGGGCATCGTGATCGACATCGTGCCGAACCACATGGCCGCCGATGCCACGCACAACGCGTGGTGGCGCGATGTCCTCGCCCATGGCACGCAAAGCGAGTACGCGCACTATTTCGACATCGACTGGCAATCACCCGACCCCGATTTGCGCGGCAAGGTGCTGCTGCCGATCCTTGGCGATCCGTACTGGGACGCGCTGAACGCGGGCCGTTTCACCACGCGCTGGAACGATGCTGGCGAATCGATGCTGCAATACGGTGATCTCGTATTGCCGCTGACCTTGCCACCCGGTGTGGATACGCTTCCCGAAGACACTGCCGCGCTGCATCGTCTGCTGGAGCGCCAGCACTACCGGCTCGCGTGGTGGCGCACGGGCGCGGCCACGCTGAACCGGCGACGGTTCTTTGAAATCACCGAACTGGCTGGCGTGCGCGAAGAAGCCGACGATGTGTTCGAGGCCGTCCACGCACTGGTCTTCCGCCTGTATCGCGAAGGCTGGATCGACGGACTGCGCATCGACCACGTAGACGGTCTGGCCGACCCGGCCCGCTATTGCCAGCGCGTGCGCGAGCGGCTCGATACCCTGCGCCCGGGCCGCCCCGGCGACCTCGCGCGCATGCATCCATGGCTCGTAATCGAAAAAATCCTCGGCGAGCACGAGCCACTGCCGCCCAACTGGCAGGTGGATGGCACCACGGGTTATGACTTCATGGACGAGGTGAGCGCCGTGCTGCACGACACCCATGGCGAAGCGCCGCTGAACATGCTGTGGATGCAGATTAGCGGCGATGCGCGTCCGTTCTCGGCCTATGTGCATGCAGGACGACACCGGGTGCTGGCGCGACATCTCGTGGCAGAATTCGATGGCGTCTGCCACCGGCTGCACACCGTGGCGCGCGCCAACCCCCACACGCGCGATCTCACACTGCATGCACTGCGCCATGCATTGACCGCGTTCCTCTGCGAGATCCCGGTGTATCGCAGCTACTACGCATCGACACCGGCCGATCATCCTCGCGATACCACGTTCGACGCCGAGATGATCGGCACCGCGGCCAACCATGCCCGTCTGCATCTGGCACCCGATGAAACGGCCGCACTCGATTTCATTCTCGGCTTTCTGCGCGACGAGGGAGATGACGAACCCGCCATCGCCATCCGCACGAAGCTGCAGCAACTCATGCCCGCGCTGGCCGCGAAATCCACCGAGGACACCGCGTTCTATCGCTATGGCCGGCTGCTGTCGCGCAATGAGGTAGGCAGTGATCCGGGCACGATCGCCATGGCGCCCGAGCGATTTCACGCTCGCATGCAGACACGACGCGAACACTGGCCGCACGGCATGCTGGCCGTGGCCACGCACGATCACAAGCGTGGCGAGGATGCCCGCATGCGGCTGGCGGTATTGAGTGAACTCGCGGAGGAATGGGCCGAAGCCGTGGCCGGCTGGGAAGCGCGACTCGCCCCGCTGCTGCTGGCGTCGCCACACGGCCCCGATGGCGTGGACCGGCTGATGCTCTATCAAACGCTGATCGGCGCGTGGCCCGCCGATTCTCAATCGCTCTCGACGGAAAACGCGCAAAAGGATTTCATCGACCGCATCCTGGCGTGGCAGCAGAAATCCATTCGCGAGGCCAAGCGGCATGGCAGCTGGACGCATCCCGACCTGGCCTACGAGTTGGCGTGCGAGGCATTCCTGCCTGCGCTGGCGATGGGCGACGCGCAAAGCGTGCTGGAAGACATCGGCCGCTTTGCCGAACGCATCGGCCCGTGTGCCGCACTCAATGGCCTCGCACAGTCGCTGTTGCAACTGACCGCGCCTGGCGTGCCGGATCGCTACCAGGGCAACGAAGGCTGGGATTTCAGCCTGGTCGATCCCGACAATCGGCGCGCGCCCGACTATGCAAGGCTTCGCAACCAACTCGAATGCCGCGCCGGCTGGGCGCAATGGCTGACGCGCTGGCGCGACGGCCGCATCAAGCAGCAATTGATCCGCTCGGCGTTATCCGTGCGGCGCGAACATCCATCCCTGTTCGCCCAAGGCAGCTACGAACCCCTGCAGGCCAGCGGCGAACTGGCGCAAAGCGTGCTGGCCTTCCGGCGCCGTCAGGGCAACGCGCAGGCCGTGGTTGCGGTCACACGACTGGCCGCTCGCCATGTAGACCCGTCGCTGCCCCGTATCCCGCCGCACTGCTGGCGCGATACGGGCATTCACATCGGCGATGGGGATGGCGACGTGCAATGGCTGGATGCGCTGACCGGCAATGCCGTCAGCGCACAAGCGGGATGGCTGCGCGCTCGCGATGTGTTCGCGATGCTGCCAGTCGCGTTGCTGATCCGGACTTAGTGATGCAGCCGATGCGCATCGGCATCGAGCAGTTTCTCCGCGGCGTCACCGCGCAGGCCACGGTAGTAGACATGCACGCCGATGGCCAGCGAGTCATGGCGGATTTCATTGAGTGCGCGCCATGCCTGCGGCGCGTTGCGGAATGCGAGGTAATGCGCTTCGGACGCCACCAGCGCGGCCACATCGTGCAGGCCGTGGTTCTGCAACGCGCTGACAAGCATGTCGAGGCTGCGATGCGTGCGCGCATCGGTGCGCGGGTAAAGCATGTGGAGCAATGCCACCGGGCCGCCGGGCTGCGCCGTGAAAGCGGCCACGATGTCCTGGTGCTGGAGCGCGGTGACCGGCTCATCGGCCTGGGTACGAACGGGCGGTTGTTGGGCAAACACGGTGTGGTTCATGGCTTTACCTCCAAACAAATCTGAGCGACTGTGGAGGAAAGAATAAGGCAGCTTTGCGGCGGCGCAATATGCATTTCCAACAACAATGCGTTTCATCCTTGCCGATGAACATATTGTTCGCGCCGCTGTCTGAAAGCCATTCGATGAAAGGCTTTAGAAAGAAATCGACCCCAAGCCGAGGTGATGAAGCAGCGCGAGACTGTGGCGCCCCTGGAACCAGAGGTCATCGGACACCACCAGCGCGATCACCCATGAGGCGGCAACGACGATCAGGTCGCAGCGTCCGCTATTCCACAACTTCAACGAGTGACGCCCCGCGATCCAGGGCACACCAAGCGGGTTGGGCCAGTCCGCCAGCAGGTGCATGACGCCCCCGCAGGCAAAGCCGAATGCGGGCGCCGCAATGGCATGCGTGCCCAACGCCGTGTATGACCACGCCAGCAGACCGAGCCACGCCACGCCCCAATGCGTCCAGGTCCGATGCGTGATCCACAGGCGGCGCGACTTCGACCACCACGCCACTTCCATCCAGTCGGGCGCCGTGCTGCCCAGCACCGCTGCCACGAACACCGCCGCGCTCATCCAGTGCCACCCGCCGACGCCGTGCTTGCAGGCCACGGCGACGGCGATGACGGCCGCCGCCCAGCCTGTGGCGTGATGTGCTTTTCGTGAGGCCATGATGCAACTGCGGTGATTTGCCGGGTCTGTAAGGGGGCGCAATGTTGGCAGATCTGCCCATGAAACGCCAGCGTCATTCCACGCGTCCGACCCCATGCTAGGATGAACGCCCACCCGCCGTCCCCTCGCAGCAGCCTCCGGCCCATGACCACCCTCTACGCCACGCTCGGCGTCCAATCCGACGCCACACACGACGAGATCCGACGCGCATACCGTCGTGCCGCAATGAAATGGCATCCCGACCGAAACCTCGGCCGCGAAGCCGAGGCCCACGACGCCTTCCAGGAAGTACGCAACGCTTACGCCATCCTCTCCGATGCCGTGCAGCGCCAGGTCTACGACGAGGTCTTCGAACGCGAGATGCAGCGCTGGCAGGCCGAGCACGCTGCCGAGGAAGAACAGGAACGCGCGGCCCAGCGTGAAGCCCAGCGCATCGCGCAGGAACACTACGAGCGCATGGTGACTATCGCCATGCGCTTTGCCGACCTCGGACACAATCGCGACGTCATCTTTGGCGCCCTGCTCGGTCGCGATTGCGAAGCCGGCCTGGCGGCGCGCGTCGCGGACAGCGTCTGGGCGCTCCAGCAATCGCGCAACGCACCGCCACAGGCGGCAGCATCCGCCAGCGAGGAAGAGCGACACCCACGACAGGACACCGGCACCTTCGATTCGTTCTGGCGTGGATTGTTCGGCGTGCGGTCGTAGCGGGAATCGGATGGCGGGTGTCCGAGACATACCCGGGCACCCAGCCATCGCACCAACCGCTACCGCTGCGGTGCGAGCGTACCGAGCAGGCCGCCGACGATCGGCAGGTTGCCAACCGGGCTGACCGGGCTGGTCGTACCGCCACCGCCGGTTGCACCCTTCAGTGCATCGGTGACCGGCTTCAGGACCGGCGCAAGCGGGCCGCCGCCCGTCGCGTTCGTGACGGCGCCCACGGTCGATGTCACCAGATGGCTCACCGGCGCCAGCACGGCGGGCGCACCTGGCAGGGTCCCGCCCGGCGACGTTGTGCCGCCGAGGCTGCCCAGCAGGCTGGTGACGGGTGCCAGCGGATTCGCGGGCGAGGTGCCGCCCGGCGTCACGACCGCTCCGCCCAGTGCCGACACCGCCGTGCCCACGGTTGCCACGATGCCGCCGACCTCACCCACAACCGGCACGTGGGTCTGGGCAATCGTCGTACCGGTCTGATTCACGACGCCCCCTACAGCCGTCAGCAAATTATCGAGCGAGCCGCCAAGACCGGTCGTGGCGCCGATGGTCTGCGTGGCGTTGCCCAGGACCGAGGTCAACGGCACGATAGCCGTGTTGGTGGTACTCAGCAGTTGATTGACCGGATCGGCCAGCACCGTTGGCGAGAGGCCACCCACCAGGCTGCCGGTCTGCTTGACGGCCGATCCGACTGGCGCCGTCACTGCCGCCAGCGGACCCGTGCCGAGCGTGCCGACGGTATCGCCAACACTGCTGACCACGGCACCGACTTCGGCCAGCGGTGTCGGACCGGTTGGCCCTGTCGCGCCGGTAGGTCCTGTCGGGCCAGTGGCTCCGGTAGGACCCGTCGCTCCTGTAGAGCCAGTCGCTCCAGTAGCACCCGTAGCGCCCGTAGCGCCTGCGGCGCCGGTCGCCCCCGTGGCACCCGTGGCACCCGTAGCACCGGCAGTACCCGTCGCACCCTGCGATCCTTGCGCACCCGTTGCACCCGTTGCACCCGTTGCCCCCGTGGAACCCGTTGCACCCGTCGCACCAGCGGCCCCGGCATCTCCCGGTACGCCCTGCACGCCAGCCGATCCGGTCGCACCGGGCTTGCCATCATGCCCGTTGGCACATCCACCCAGCAACGCCGCCACGCTGACCACCACGCCAATCCAGTATTGTTCCTTCTGCACGATGCCCCTCTCTCGTTCTGTGTTGGGATGGACACCAAGAAGGCAACCGCCGTGCCATTGAAGCGTGCGCTGCAAACACACGGGCCAGGCTCGCACCGCATGGCCCGCAAACCCGCGCCCGCCATGCGTTTCGCACCTCGGAATACAAACGGGCCGCACGTTTGATACGGGCGGCCCATCGTGTTGGCGCCGTTACGTGTTACGTAACGTGCCGGAGGTTGCGGCACATCGGCGCAGTCATTCGAACGGCTTGGGCTTGGGCGTGTTGTCCCGCGACGGCGGCAGGATCGGCATCGTGAGACGAGGCTGATCGCCAGTCAGCGTATGCAGGAAAGCCACGATGTCCGCGTTCTCCTGCGGCGTGAACGTGCGGCCCAGTTGCAGGCGACCCATCACATCCACCGCCTCGGTCAGTGTGGCCGCCTCGCCATCGTGGAAGTACGGATAGGTCAGCGCCACGTTGCGCAGCGTCGGCACCTTGAAGCTGAATCGATCGGCATCCTTGCCGGTCACGGCCGCGCGTCCTTCCGATGGGTTGCCTGTCTTGTACGGCGCCACCAGGCCCATCTTCTGGAACGACGAGCCGCCCAGGTTGGTGCCGCTGTGGCACGCCACGCAACCTGCGGACTTGAACAGTTGATAACCGCGCAGTTCCTGCGCATCGATTGCCGCGCGATTGCCCTTGAGCCATTTGTCGAAGCGCGCATTGGGTGTGACCAATGTTTCCTCGAACGCGGCCACGGCCCGCGTGATTTCGTCGATGGTCAGGCGATCCGTCTTGAAGACGGTCTTGAACTCGCTCACATATTCGGGAATCGATTTCAGCGTATCCACGGCCAGCGCATGCGTGAAGGCCATTTCCACCGGATTCGCAATCGGCCCCTCCGCCTGTTGCCTGAGATCCTTTGCGCGGCCATCCCAGAACTGCACGAAGTTCAGGCTCGAATTCAGCACCGTGGGCGAGTTGATCGAACCTTGCTGCCACTTGTCGCCAATCGACACCTTGAGGTTGTCCGAGCCCCCCATGCTGAGGTTGTGGCACGAGTTGCACGAAATAAATCCCGAGCGCGACAGCCGCGGCTCGAACCAGAGCTTCTTGCCGAGTTCGACGCGCGCGGGATCGATCACCTTGTGCGCCACGATGGGCTGGATCGGCTCCTGCGCGGCAGCCGCGCCAGCGCCGGCAGTCAGTGCGAACGCAGCCAGCAGGGAGATGAGGGGGAGAGTTGTATGGAAGGTCATGGGAGCAGTCCGTTTGCCTGCCCCACCACATGCCGGAGCAGCGCAACCGATTAAGCGCCCACACCGCATTGACAGCCTTGACAGCCATCAAGCCACATCGGCCATCGCCGCAATCTCCCTCCGTTTGCGGCGGGTCTACGCGCCATTTGTTGTGTCCGGCGCGAAAACAGACAAGTCATTCACACCACGTTCCTGTCAGTCGCGTCGTGTTCCTGTCGATTCGGCCCACGCCTCTGGCGTGTGCGCGCGGCGTGGCATATACCTGTCACATCCCAACCGATTGATGACGAGGTTTTCCGATGCGACACGAATCCAGGTTTCCCCCCTCCCGCGACGCTGGCGATGAAGCGTGGGCCTACTGGCGCGCGCGCCGCATGGTACGGGCGCTGCGTGGCTGGTATATCCACCTGATGGTCTACGTGGTGGTCAACAGTTGGCTGTGGTTGCGCTTCTTCTATTTCCCCAGCCCGTCGTGGTCACACCATGCGGAGCACGGCTGGCCCTGGCCGCTGACCACCACGCTGGCGTGGGGGCTTGGCCTTGCGATACACGGGGTACTGGTCTATACCCGACTCTCGCGCCGAGGGCGCGACTGGGAAAGCCGCAAGATCCAGGAGTTCATGGATCGCCAGTAGTGCGGTGGCTACATCTGCCTGAAACGATGCACGTAGGCGCGCGACACCGCGAGTTCGGTGTCGCCCTCGCGCATCCGCACGAACAGTCTTCCCGAATCGTCGCGACGCGTGCCCGCCACGTGTTCCATGTTGACGATGGTCGAGCGATGCACCTGCCAGAAGACCTCGGGATCGAGTCCGTCGATCAGTTCCTGCAGCGGCGTACGGATCAGGTGCTCGCCCTCGCGCGTATGCACCACCACGTATTTGTCGTCGCTCTGGAAATACAGCACGTCCTGGATCGGCACATGGCTGGTCACATTGCCACGGCTCGCTCTCACCCACCGCAGCGGACCCGCGCCACTCTCGTTGCGGGCCTGTCCGCGCGTGAGTTGCCCCAGCAGTTGCGCGAGTTCCGGCAGCGGCGCAGCGTCCTGTAGTGCCTTGCGCAGTCGTTCGATGGTGCGGCCGAGTCGTTCGTCGGTGACTGGCTTGACGAGATAATCCACAGCCGCGCGATCGAACGCATCGAGCGCGAATTCATCGTACGCCGTGACGAACACGAGACGCGTATCGGTTTCGATGCCCTGCGCCACTTCCAACCCGGACAGCCCCGGCATCTTGATATCCAGGAACGCCACGGCGGGCGCGTGCCGGGCAATCGCCTCGGCGGCCTCGATGCCGTTGGCCGCTTCGGCAACGATATCGAGTTCGGGCCACAGCCGCGCGAGCTTGCCACGCAGATGCGCGCGCAGATGTTCCTCGTCATCGGCAATCAACGCTGTGGGCACGGTGGGGTTCATGCAGCGTCTCCGGTTCGGAATGTACGGGGCAAGGGAATCTCGATCAGCACGGCAGTGCCTGGCGCGCGGTCTTCGATACGGACATGGGCGTCGCCGTCATAGAGCACGGCCAGCCGCTCGCGCAGGTTGGCAAGACCCACACCGGAACCGCCAGAGGGCTTGAAGCCCATGCCATCGTCCTCGATGGTCGCCAGCATGCGCGGGCCGCGCCGCTCCAGCTTCACCAGCAGATGGCCGCCTTCGATCTTCGGCTCCAGCCCATGCTTGATCGCGTTCTCCACCACGGGCTGCAACAGCATCGGCGCCAGCGGCGCACCATCGAGCGAGGCATCCATATCGACCGTGTATTGCAACCGGTCGCCCATGCGGATCTTGATCAGCGCGAGATAGTCGCGCAGCAGCCGTGCTTCCTGCGCGACGGTGCCCTGCGTGGCGCGGCTGGCCGCCAGCGACGCGCGCAGATAGGCGATGAAGTGTTCGAGCATCAGCGTGGCTTTCTGCGGCGCCGGCTCGATCAGACTGACCACGTTGGCCAGCGTGTTGAACAGGAAATGCGGTTCGATTTGCGCTTGCAGCAGCCGCATCTGTGCTTCCACAAGCTGCTTTTCCGTGGACAGCGTGCGCACCTGATCGCGCGCCATGTACTCGGCAATCTTGCGATCTTCCCAGCTTCGTCCCAGCATGCCTACACGGCTCCACGTCACGATGCCGTGTGCAGCCAGCCCAATGCCCCAGCCCATCAGCGGCGCACCGCCCCATGGACGATGCGTCGATGACAGCAGCCCCGCGATGATCAGCGCCGCATTGACGCTGATATACATCACCAGGTGGAGATAGAAGAAGCGCAGGCCGCGCACGCGTCGCCGTGCTTCCTCATAGGCTTGCTGGTCGGCGGGTGTCCGCCAGAGATCGGGATCGACGTGACGCACGGCAGTCCGGGTGGCAGGGAATGGCGCGAGATTACCACCGCGCCGCGTGCGCCAACATCCGGGTTGGCGCGGATCGACGGAAATCCGGCGTCAATGACCGCAATACGGCGCGATCCGTTGCGGAAGCGTCAGTTGCCGACTCAGTTACCAAACCGCCGTGGATCGTAAGGCGTGGGGTCCACGTAAGTTGGCTCGCGATCGAACAACTCGGCCAGCAGCCGCGCAGTGGCCGGCCCCAGCGTCAGCCCCTGGTGTCCATGTCCGAAATGGAACCAGAGACCGGCATGACGCGGTGCACGCCCCACCACGGGTCGCATGTCTGCAATACAGGGCCGCGCGCCCATCCATGGTCTGGCTTCGACGGGCTTGCCCAGCGAGACCAGATCGGCCGCCAGCATCTCTGCGCGCTCGGACTGCACAGGCGTGGGCGCAGCGTGATGATGCGCAAACTCCGCGCCCGTCGTGAGTCGCAGCCCCTGGCGCATCGGCGCCAGCAGGATGCCGTTTTCGGTATCGAGCAAAGGACGCTCCGGCATGGCAGCCACCTCATAGTGCCGGTGATAGCCGCGCTTCACGAACAGCGGCAGCCGATAGCCAAGCGTTCGCGTGAGTTCGGCCGCCCACGGTCCTAGTGCGATCACTGCGTGCTCTGCATGTACGTCGCCATCGGCCGTGCGCACCGTCCACCCACTGCCCTGCTGCCGCAGTGTTTCCGCATCGCCGCGCACGAACACGCCACCCTCCCGCTCGAACAACGCGGCATAACGCGCCACGAGTTCGCCGGGATCGCTGACGGTCCACGGGTCCTGCCAATGCACCGCGCCCGCGAGTGGCTGCCGCAATGCCGGCTCCTGTGCAGCCAGTGCCGCGCTATCCAATACCGCATGGCGAAGTTCGTGCGTGGTCGCCACTTCCTTCGCGTCCTTTGCGGCGATCTCGAACGCGGCAGGCGTGCGATACGCCTCCAGCCATCCCGACTTGCGAATCAGATCCTGCGCGCCGGAACGCTCGATCAGCGGTGCATGTTCGTCGATGCAATGGCGAATCAGCGCGGCATAGGCCGTAACGATCGGACCATAGCGCTGCGGCGCCGAGGCATGCCAGTACCGTGCAAGTGCAGGCACCAGCGCCGGCAGCGCACGCAAGTGATAGTGAACGTCATTGCCGCGCCGTGCCGCCACGCGCAGGATCGCCTGCCATGCGCGCGGAAATGCGTAAGGCTGCACCGCTTCGCGCTGGATGATGCCGGCGTTGCCATAGGACGTTTCGCGTCCCGGGGCGTTGCGATCCACGAGACACACGGCATGGCCGCGCTGCTGCAAAGCGAGTGCCGTCGATACGCCGACGATACCGGCACCGAGCACGATCACATCGGTCTGGCGCGTACGAGAAAGATTGGAAGCGTCTGTCATGAGGTTCTGACTGCGGTCTTGCGGGATGTTGAGGTCTTGCGGCGACGCGTGGGAACGTTCTTCGCGCTGCTCTGCACGATATCTTGCGCCGTCTCGCGCAGGCATGCGGCAAGTTCGGTCACGCTCGGCGGCAGGCGGCGTTCGCGCAACGTAATGAGTCCGACGGGCGGCAACTCCACTTCCACGTCCATCGCCAATACGTGGAAACGCCCCTCGGCATGCATCTGCCGGCCCACCGACCGCGCCACAAAACCGGCGGCCTGCCGCTGCGCCACGAAGGTGGTCACCGCGAGGTAAGAAGACGATTCCATGATATCGGCCGGCGGCTGCTGCCCGTGCCGGAAAAATGCCTGTTCGATCTTGACGCGCAGCGATGCCCACGGCGGCGGCAGCACGAGTGGATATGCAGCGAGGTCGGCCCAGCCAACCTTTTTCTTTCTGGCCAGCGGATGCGCAGGCGCGACGATGGCAACCATCGGCTCCTCGTACAACGCCTCGGTCACAAGGTCCGGCGCGGCGTATGCCGGTTCGAGCCGCCCGACGATCAGGTCGAGTTCCGACAATCGCAGGCGCGGCAGCAGGTGCGTGAGATCGCCTTCTTCGATCAGCACAGTCGCGCGCGGCGAGCGATCCTTGAGCCGCGCCACGGCCTGCGCCAGCAGCACCGGCAAGGTCGCGCCCATCGATCCCACGCGCACGCGCCCTGCTGCGCCGCTGGCCACCGCTTCGATCTCATCACGCGTCACATCGTATTGGGCGAGCACCGAGCGCGCAAAGCGCACCAGCGATTCGCCGGCTGCCGTAGGTTCGGTGCCGCGCGTGGAGCGCGTGAACAGCGTCATGCCGAGCATCTTTTCCACCTCGGCCAGCACTTTCGACACCGCCGGCTGGCTGACCGACAGGAATTCTGCCGTGCGGCCCAGATGCCGGAATTCGTCCAGCGCCACCAGCAATTGCAGGTGGCGCAGCTTGATATTGGAGCGGAAGGCGCGGTCGATATGTGCCATGCCGTGGAGTCTACATAACCCAAAGCCTATGAAGCAATGCCAATTTTTGATTGGATGGTTATGACCAGCATGTCCACAATGCAGGCATGGCGATGGGCAAAGACCCGTTGCGACACACAACGATCCTGACCGGAGACAACCCCCATGAAACCTGGCCATCCCGCCAGCCCGATGCGCCGCCGCCTATTGCTAGGCAGTGCCGCCGCCACCGCTGCTGCTGCCACCAGTACCACCAGCCTGCTGATGCCGCGCGCGGCGCACGCCGCGACGTATCCTGACCGCCCCATCACGTTCATCTGCCCTTGGCCCGTTGGTGGCACGGCAGACCAGTCGATGCGCGCGCTGTGCCAGGTGGCGTCGGGCATCCTCAAGCAATCCATCGTCGTGGAAAACCGCGCGGGCGCGTCCGGCATGATCGGCACCAAGGCACTGGCGCGCGCCAACCCGGATGGGTACACCATCGGCCAGATTCCGATTTCGGTGACGCGGTTCTCGCAGCTCGGCATGCTCCAGCTCGACCCGCGCAATGAACTGACGTATCTCGCACGCACCTCGGGGCAGACGTTCGGCATTGCCGTGCCGGCCGGCTCGCGCTTCAAGACCCTGGCGGATGTGATCGCCGAAGCCAAGGCCAATCCGGGCCGCATCACGTATGCCCACGCCGGTATCGGTGGCGCCACGCATGTGGGCATGGAGCAGTTTGCGCTGGCCGCAGGCGTGAAGTTCAACGCCATCGCCTACAAGGGAGGATCGCAGGCGCTGCAGGACGTGCTGGCGAATCAGGTAGACCTGCTCGCGGATTCCAGTTCGTGGGCGCCGCATGTGGAAGCTGGCAAGCTGCGGCTGCTGTGCACGTGGGGCGAGCAGCGCACGCCGCGCTTCAAGGACACGCCCACGCTCAAGGAGCTGGGCTACAACCTCGTGGTGGAAGCGCCCAACGGCATCGGCGCGCCGAAGGGCCTGCCCGCCGACATCGAGAAGAAACTGCGCGATGCCTTCCGCGATGCCGTGGCCAGCACCGAGTTCAAGTCCGTCGCTGCCAAGCTCGACGCCCCGATCATGTATCTCGATGGCCCCGACTACAAGAAGTACGTGGCCGAGGTGTATACGCAGGAAACGCAGTTGATCCAGCGCCTGAAACTCAAGGACATGCTCGCCCAGAGCTGACCTGCATCCCTTGCCAACTGTGACCCCAAACCCCGTCATTCGCCTGCACGCCAACGACAATGTGCTGATCGCACGCACCGACCTGACGCTGGGCCAGCGTCTGGAAGAACTGGGCGTGCGTGCGCGCGCCCAGGTGCCCGCCGGCCACAAGATCGCCGCACGCGCCATCGCCCAGGGCGAACAGATCCGCAAGTACGACACCGTGATCGGCGTGGCCGACCGCGACATCGCACCGGGCGATCACGTGCACAGCCACAACCTGCGGCTCGTGGATTTCTATCGCGATCCCGAGTTCTGCCGCGATGTGCGTCCCGTGGACTACGTGCCCGAATCGGAGCGTGCGACGTTCATGGGATTCGTGCGCCCCGATGGCCGCGTGGGCACGCGCAACTTCGTCGGCATCCTGTCGTCGGTGAACTGCTCCGCCACGGCGATCAAGCACATTGCCGCGCATTTCACCAAGGAACGGCTTGCCGCGTTTCCCAATGTCGATGGCGTGGTGGCATTCGCGCAGAGCAGCGGCTGCGGCATGTCATCGCCGAGCGAACATTTCGATCTGCTGCGCCGCACGCTGGCGGGCTATGCGCAACATGCAAACCTGGCTGGCGTGCTGATCGTCGGCCTGGGCTGCGAGCGCAACCAGGTGGCGTCACTGGTGGAATCGCAGGGACTGGTGCCGGGCGAGAACCTGCACACGCTTGTCATGCAGGACACGGGCGGTACGCGCGCGACGATTGAAGCAGGTATCCGCGCGGTGGAATCGATGCTGCCAGCCGCCAACGCGTTCACGCGTCAGCCGGTCAGCGCGAGCCATCTCAAGATCGGTCTCGAATGCGGAGGCTCCGATGGCTTCTCGGGCATCACGGCCAACCCGGCGCTCGGTGCGGCGATGGATATCCTTGTGCGGCATGGCGGCACGGCGATACTTTCCGAGACACCGGAGATTCATGGCGTGGAATACATGCTCACGCGGCGCGCGGTGACACCCGAGGTGGGTCAGAAGCTGCTGGATCGGCTGGCGTGGTGGGAACGCTATACCGCCGGGCATAACGCGCAATTCAATGGCGTGGTGGGACACGGCAATCAGCAAGGCGGGCTCGCCAACATCTTCGAGAAATCGCTTGGTTCCGCGATGAAGGGCGGCACCACGCCATTACAGGCCGTGTACGAATACGCCGAGCGCATCGACAAGGCCGGCTTCGTGTTCATGGACTCGCCGGGATATGACCCCGTTGCCGCCACCGGCCAGATCGCCAGCGGCGCCAACCTGATCTGCTTCACCACGGGCCGTGGTTCGATGTTCGGCTCCAAGCCTGCACCGACCATCAAGCTCGCGTCGAACTCGCCGATGTATCACCGGCTGGAAGACGACATGGACATCAACTGCGGCCTCGTGCTCGACGGCGAATTGAGCGTGGCGCAGATGGGCGAACGGATCTTCGCGCATATCCTGCGGGCCGCGTCGGGGGAACCGACCAAGAGCGAACTGCTGGGGCTGGGTGACCATGAGTTCGTGCCCTGGCATGTGGGGATTGTGAGCTAACCAACGACCCCCGCTCTCCCCTCGGTTTGCTCCCCTCTCCCGCTCAGCGGGAGAGGGGCCGGGGGTGAGGGCCAGCCTTTCAACCACCGACTACGCTTCAACCTTCGCGCATGCTCCCCCTCCTCCACACCCAAAACCACATCGCGGGCGAATGGTGCGACAGCCGCGCCCGCTTCGACGTCACCGACCCCGCCACCGGCAACATCTTCGCCAGCGTCCCCGACAGCGATGCCGATGACGCAAAACGCGCCACCGACGCCGCCGCAGCAGCATTCCCCGCCTGGAGCCACCGCACGGCGCGTGAGCGCGCGCAGATCATCAAGCGCTGGCATGCCCTGATCCTCGCCAACGAGCAGGACCTCGCACGCATCATCTCCGCCGAACAAGGCAAGCCGATGCATGAGAGCGTGGGCGAGGTACGCTATGGCGCCTCGTACGTGGAATGGTTTGCCGAGGAAGCCACGCGCATCTGCGGCGACGTCATCGCGGAAGCCGTGCCGGGCCGCAAGATGCTCGTACTGAAAGAACCCGTGGGCGTGGTGGCCGCCATCACGCCGTGGAATTTCCCGCTGGCGATGATCGCGCGCAAGATCGCGCCAGCACTTGCTGCGGGATGCACGGTCGTGGCCAAGCCCGCCGAAGACACGCCACTCACCGCGCTCGCACTGGTTCACCTGGCAGAACAGGCGGGATTACCAGCCGGCGTGCTCAACATCGTCACCGCCTCGCGCGAACACACGCCAGCCGTCGTCGATGCCTGGCTGGCAGACCCCCGCGTGCGCAAGATCACGTTCACGGGTTCCACGCCGGTCGGCAAGCACCTCGCACGCGAGTCGGCGGGCACGCTCAAGAAGCTGTCGCTCGAACTGGGTGGCAACGCACCGTTCATCGTGTTCGACGATGCCGATCTCGACGCCGCCGCCGATGGCCTGATGGCCGCCAAGTTCCGCAACGGCGGCCAGACCTGTGTCTGCCCGAACCGCGTCTACGTGCAGGCGGGCGTACACGATGCCTTCGTGGAGAAGCTGGCCGCACGCGTCGGCGCCCTGCATGTTGGCCCCGCCACCGATCCCGCCTCGCAAATCGGTCCGATGATCAATGCGCGCGCCGTGGAGAAGATCGATCGCCATGTGCGCGATGCCGTGAGCCACGGCGCGCGCGTGGTGGTCGGCGGTGAACGCGTTCGCACCGGCGACGGCCCTCACTACTACGCGCCCACGGTGCTCGTCGGTGCCACGCCCGATATGGCACTGGCGCACGAGGAAACCTTCGGCCCGGTGGCCCCCGTGTTCCGCTTCACGCATGAGGACGAGGTGGTGCGCGACGCCAACGACACGCCTTTCGGCCTGGCCGCGTACTTCTATTCCAACGATGTCCGGCGCATCTGGCGCGTGGCGCAGGCGCTGGAAACGGGTATCGTCGGCATCAACGAAGGCGCCATCGCCTCGGAAGCCGCACCGTTCGGCGGCGTGAAGGAATCCGGCTATGGCCGCGAAGGATCGCGCCATGGACTTGACGATTACATGCATACCAAGTATCTCTGCCAGGGCCAGCTTGGCTGATCCGCAGGATCTTCGACAGCCAGCCCCAGACATTTCAAGGAGACGCCCCTTCCATGCCCGCCCATAACCCGTTCAAGGCCGCACTGGCCGCACGCCAGCCGCAAATCGGCCTCTGGATGTCCGGCGCCGAGCCCTACATGGCCGAGATCACCGCCACGGCTGGCTTCGACTGGTTACTCGTCGATGGCGAGCACGCGCCCAACGATGTGCGCTCGATCCTGCGCACGCTGCAAGTGCTGGCCCCATACCGCTCGCAGGCGGTGGTGCGTGCCGTATCGGGCGAGACCGCGCTGATCAAGCAGTTGCTCGATATCGGCGCGCGCACGCTGCTGGTGCCGATGGTCGATACCGCCGAGCAGGCCGCCGCGCTGGTGCGCGCCACGCGCTATCCGCCATTTGGCGTGCGCGGCGTGGGCAGCGCCGTGGCGCGTGTTTCGCAATGGAGTGCCCGCAAGGACTATCTCGACGTGGCCGATGACGAGGTCTGCCTGCTGGTGCAGGCTGAAACCGTTACTGCCATGCAGAACCTGGAAGCAATCTGCGCCGTGGATGGCGTCGATGGCGTGTTCATCGGCCCCGCCGACCTGGCCGCGTCGATGGGTCATCGCGGCAAGCCCGGCCACCCCGAAGTGCAGGCGCAGATCGAACAGGCGATGCGTACCATCGTTGCCAGCGGCAAGGCTGCCGGCACGCTGACTTCTGACAACACGCTGGCACGCCGTTATCTGGACCTGGGCTGCACGTTTGTGGCCACGGGCGTGGATGTGCTGGTCTATGCTAACGCCGCACGCAAGCTCGCCGCCGAATTCCTGCCCGACCGGGCCAACGCGATCGCCGCTCCGGGCGCCGCCTACTGACCGATACCGAAGATGACCGCCCTGCCCTCCTCCGATGTGCTGCTGCAAGCCATGCAGGCCATCGTCGGCCCCAACGGCTGCCTGAGCGCCGAGGCCGACACTCAACCGTTCGTGACCGACTATCGCCGCATTTATCACGGCAAGTCACCGCTCGTCGTGCTGCCTTCCACCACGGAACAGGTCAGCCAGGTGATGGCGTGGTGCTATGCACACGACGTGCCCGTGGTGCCGCAGGGCGGCAACACCTCGCTGATGGGCGGCGCGGTGCCCGATGACAGCGGCACGGCCATCGTCATCAGCCTCAAGAAGATGAACCGCGTGCTGGCCATCGACACGGTCAATGACACCATGACGCTCGAAGCCGGCGTCACGCTCTCCGCCGCACGCGCCGCCGCCGATGACAGCCGCCGCCTGTTCCCGCTGCGTATCGGCTCAGAAGGGTCGTGCCAGATCGGCGGCAACCTGTCGACCAACGCCGGCGGCACCGCCGTGCTGCGCTACGGCAATATGCGCGATCTGGTACTCGGCATCGAAGTGGTGCTGCCCGATGGCCGCATCTTCTCGTCGCTCAAGGGGCTGCGCAAGGACAACACCGGCTATGACCTGAAGCACCTGTTCGTCGGCGCCGAAGGCACGCTCGGCATCATCACGGGTGCGGTGCTGAAGCTGATGCCACAACCGCGCGCCACCGCCGTGGCATTCGTCGCCGTGCAAAGCCCGGACGCCGCCGTGAAACTGCTGGGCGAAGCGCGCGCGCTGTCCGGCCAGGCCGTGACCGCCTTCGAACTGATCTCGTCTCCGGCACTAGACCTCGTGCTTGGCTACCTCGGTGATGTCCCCTCGCCACTGGAGAATCGCCACGACTGGATGGTGCTGATCGAACTGACCTCGGGCACCGACGAGGAAAGCCTGAACGGCACGCTGATGGAAATCCTCGAAGCCGGACTCGAAAAGGGCCTCGTCGTGGACGCCGCCGTGGCATCGAGCCTCGCCGACGTGCAGCAGTTCTGGCGCATCCGCGAGGAAATCTCGGACGCGCAGACCCGTACCGGCGGCAGCATCAAGTGCGATGTCTCGGTGCCGCTCTCGCGCGTGGCACCGTTCATCGAAGCCGCCTCCGCCGCCGTGCTCGCCCTGGAACCCGCCACGCGCATGGTGATCTACGGCCACATGGGCGACGGCAACGTCCACTTCAACCCCCTGCGCCCCGCAGACCGCGACGCCAAGGAATTCCTGGCCCAGTGGTACCAGCCCATCTCCGACCTGGTAGACGGCCTGGCCTACGCCGAGAACGGCTCCATCTCAGCCGAACACGGTATCGGCGTCGCCAAGCGCGACGACCTCATCAAGTACAAATCTGCGGTGGAGTTGGAGCTGATGTGGCAGGTCAAGCGGGCGCTGGACCCGAAAAACCTGCTCAATCCGGGAAGGGTGTTGCCGAGGATGGATTGAGGCGAGCGTTTTTGACAGGAACGAGAAAGGCGGGGTGCAAACCCCGCCTTTCTCGTTTACCGAAGATGGCGCGACGCCTTACTTCGCTTACTTCGGATTCTTCTTCATCTTTTCCTTCGTATCGCCATACGAAGACTGGGTGCGACCGGCTACCTGCTCGGCCTTGCCCTTCATTTCGGTCGAGGTCTTGCCGGTCATCTTGCCGGCCAGTTCCTTGGCCTTGCCCTTGGCCTCGTTCATGCGGCCCTTCACTTGATCCTTGTTCATGATCGCGCTCCTTGTGATCGGTTCAATCGGTTCAGGAAGGCCCGGTCCCGTCCGCAGCCAGCCTGGCAGGCCGGATGGCGTCGGAAGCAGGGCTCAGGGACAGTTTAGGAAACCATTGGAAAATCCCCTGTAGGACTTCGCCGTAATGGGTTGTGGGAGAGACACCGGATTTCCTAAACTCGCATCGTGAGAAAACTGAATTCCGCCGGCGGCGAATCCTTGCGACCATGGGAGCGCCAACCCCATCCATGTACGGCAACCCCGCATGCGCCTGAAACACCTCGCCCTTGCCGCCACCTGCCTGTGCGCCGCCGCCCCGGCTGATGCGCAGTTCCGCATTACCGGCGCAAATGTGCAGAAACAGGCGAACGGGGTGATGTCTCTGATGGCGTATTCGGTGGTGCCGGACCTGGCCTCCAGTTCCTTGTCGATCAATAACGCCACCAGCGGAGACCCGGGCATCATGATGTCCCAGCTTGGCGGCGGCTTCACCCTCAGCAAATCCTTCCCCCTGTATCTGGAAGGGGCGATCGCTTACAGCCGCTACGATCCGACCTTTGTGGCCACAGACGGCTCTGATTCCCGCCAGATTCCCACCCGCTGGAACACCTTCTCGGGCACCGTGGGGATCGGCTGGGATTTCCCCCTCACGGAAAACAAGGAACTGGTGTTCCGCCCGATCTTTAATGCTTCGATCGGCAATGTCTCCAGCGACCTCGCCGTGGCCAAGGTCGTGGTCGAGCGCGCGGTGGACGAGCAGATCAATTTTCTGGACAAGGGCTCGCTCAACGCCTACGGGCTAGGTGGTTCGGTGATGCTGGATTGGGAGCACTACCGGCCCGAGCACGATATCGATGTCGAACTCCGGTACACAAATATCTATCTGCAGACCTTCGGCGGTACATCCTCAGGGGTCAAGGGCTCGGCCACGGCGCAGACCGCCAATCTGTATGCCCGCTGGCGCGCGCCCCTGTTTAACTTGCGAGCGCTGGACCGGCCCGTGCGCTACGTGCTGGAGCTATCGCATTCCCAATACCTCGGCAGCCAGGCCGATGTGCTCGGCTTCAACCGGCTGACCACGCTCGGCACCGGGCTGGAACTCGATACCAGTGCGCACGAGGTCTTTGTTACCCGGATTCGCGCCGTGGTCCGCTATGTGTTTGGCAACAACGTTTCCGGCTTTTCGCTGGGGCTGGCGGCGAGCTTCTAGCCACGATCTCGCCACATCGGGCGAGTGATGTCTCTCCGGATCAAGCGCGGGATGTAAGCGAACGTAAATCCCGCCCGGGCGCACCGATATTCCCGGCAGGCCCGTACACCAGCGTCCCGGCGCGGGATAAAATCTCGCCCTTCCTGTCGGCGCGCCCCCGCCAATGTTCCTGAACGACCCCGTAATCCTTCTCGCCGTCATCACGCCCTTTGGTCTGATGACGACGCTGCTGTTATGCCTCTCCTATCTGGGACTGGGCAAGCACAATACTTCCCTGCACTGGTGGCTGGCCGGCGACCTGCTGATGGCGGCCTATCACGTGGCGGCGCTGCTGCAGCCCGGCGTGCCTTCCGGATCGCTCGCCTGGCTGCCCGTTTTCACACCGGCCGGCGCGCATGCGGTGGGCACCACGCTGCTCATGACCGCAGTGGGCGCCCATACTCTGGCGCTCTATCACCTGCTGGAACGCGGCCATTCGCGCGCGTGGCATCTGCGCATGCTGCTGGGCGTGCCCATGTTGTATCTCGCTGGTGCCTTGCTTGCGTTGCACAGCCCCTACACCCTGCCGTGGTTCTGCCTCTGCATGTTCGCTTCGATTGCGATCCAGGCGCGCGTGACATGGCGCATGGCGCGCAGCTATCGCGGCGCATGGGGGTTGCTGGCGGGACAAGCCGTCCTGCTCGCCTTTCAGGGTTCCGGCGCGATCATGCTGACCTTGCATCCGCTGCCGCCGCTGCCCTTTCACGCGCCGTTCTTCCCGACCATCGACGCGCTGCTGATGGATGCACTGGTGTCGTTCCTGCTCACGCTGAGTTACGCACTGGCGCTGCAGGAGCAACTGCGCCAGCGCATCCTGAACCTCAGCCGTACCGATTCGCTGACCGGGGCATTGAACCGTCGCGGCGCCGGTGACATCGTGGCAGCAGAATGGCAGCGCGCACGCACCGATCCGCATCCGCTGGCGATTGCCATGATCGATCTCGACCGCTTCAAGTCGATCAACGACCAGTACGGCCATGCGATTGGCGATGCCGCGTTGCAGGCGTTCTCCAACACGGTGATGCGCCTGAAGCGGCAGCGCGATGTGCTGGTGCGCTGGGGCGGCGAGGAGTTCCTGATCCTGCTGCCGTACACCGACGTGACGCAGGCCCACGGCTTTCTCAAGCGCCTGCGCGACGCGCTGCACAACGGGCCTGTCACGCCCTGGCTGCCCTTCGCGCTCGAATTCAGCGCCGGTGTGGCGGACACCGATACGCTTGCCAGCATCCCCGATTTCGAGGCCCTGCTGCGCGAAGTCGATCAGGCGCTCTATCGCGCCAAGCGCGAGCGGAACAGCATCGAACTCGTGAATCCCGCCTGACGGAACGCTGATCACTCACCCGCTCTTCACCGTGCCCGTCGTGGCCCGATAAACGGACAAGGGGCGGGTTTCCCCGGTTGACACTGCCTCGGCAAACCCCTACATTGCCCGGGCAGATCTAGATAAGAGACCATCTGTAAGATGGTCTCTTAGCGCGTGCAATTTGCGCGGCCTCTTACAGAACAACGATAAGGAGACCGCCGTGCAAACCTCTGCCATCAAGCTTCGTGGCATCGACGATGTCATCGCCTTCATAGATTCCTGTCCTGGCATTCGCGGCCGCGCCGGCGTCATCTGGTGGCTGGCACTCGGCGGACTGTTCCTCGACGCCTTCTCCAATTCCGCTTTGAGCGCCGGCCTTGGGCCGATGACGCGCAACCTCCAGCTCGAACCCGGGCAGGTCGCATTGCTGACCTCGTTCGCATCGTGGGTCGCCATCGCATTCAACCCCATCGGCGGATGGATGGCCGACCGCTGGGGCCGCGTCAAGCCGCTGATCCTCGCCAAGGTGTTTGCCGTTACCGGCGCCGTGCTGGTCGTGATGGCACCGGACTTCCAGCAGATCCTCGTCGGCCGTTTCTTCGTGGGCGCGGCGTACGGGATCGATTTCGCCATCGCCATGGCCGTGCTGGCCGAGTTCACGCCGGTCAAGCTCAAGAGCCGCCTCAATACATGGCAGGGCATGTGGTACACGGCCGTGTGCCTGAACCTGGTACTGGCGCTGCTGTTCTATTCGTGGAATGTTGGCGACACGATCTGGCGCTACTCGGTGGCCGCCACCGCAGTCTTCGGCGTGGGCATCCTGATCCTGCAAGCGCTGTTCCTCGTGGAAAGCCCCACGTGGCTGGCGCGCAAGGAGCGTCTCGAAGCCGCTGCGGTGGCGATGACCCGCATCTATGGCCGCCCGTTCGTGGCCGCGCCTGCTGCTGAGCGCATTCCCGTCACCAACCTCGCCCGTCGCGGTCTGGCCAACGTGCTGCTGATCTTCCGTGGCATCTACCTGCCGCGCACTGTGCTTGCCGCTACCGTGCAGATCGGTCAGTCGATCCAGTACTTCGGCATCGGCTGGTATCTGCCGCTGATCAGCGCAGCGCTGTTCGGCAAGGACTTCGTCTACGCCACGATTGGTGCGCTGGTCTTCAACGTCTGCGGCATCTTCGGCGGGTTTCTCTCGCCGCTGATCGGCCGCAAGCTCGGCCTGCGCCGCGCTTCGGCATTTGGCTTCGCGGCGGTCTTTGTGATGCTGCTCACGCTTGGCCTGTTCAACGGAAAGATGCCGACGTGGGTGGCCGTGGTCGTGCCGTCGCTCTTCATCCTGTTCCACTCGGGCGGCCCGGGCGCCAACGGCAAGAGCCTGTCGTCGCTGTCGTTCCGCAGCGAGCTGCGGGCCGGCGCCAACGGTGTGATCGGCGCACTCGGTGCCATCGGCGCGGCGCTGGGCCTGCTGGTGTTCCCGTTGTTCCGCGCGCGCTACGGACTGGAAACCACCTTCCTGATTCTCTCCGTCGTGCCGCTCATCGCCAGCGTCATCTGCTTCGTGATCCGCTGGGACCCCACGCGCACGGCGATCCACCCTGATAACGAAACCGACGCGCCGCAGTTCCGCAGCGATGCACGCGACAGCGCCGGATACATGCAACCTGCCACCGAGAAATAATCCGAATGCCACACAGGAAAGTCATCCTCGCGATCGACGAGGGGACGTCCGGCACGCGGGCAGCGGTCGTCGGCGCCGACGGCCATGTCTCGTGCCTGCAATACACGCCCCTGCAGGTCGATTCCCCACGCCCCGGCGTGGTCGAGCAAGACGCCAACGTGCTGCTCAACAAGACCCTGGACGTCTGCCGCGCCACCCTGGCCGATGCCGCACGCGAAAACCTCGAAGTCGTGGCGCTGGCCGTGGCCACGCAACGCGCCACCGCCGTGCTCTGGGATACCCGCACCGGCCGCGCGCTGGTGCCTGCCATGGTCTGGCAGGACACGCGCTACGCCGCCGAACTCGACCGGCTCGCACCCGAGTGGGACCCGCGCCTGCGCAGCATGGTGGGCCGCCCGGCCGGTGTGCGATCGCCCTACCTCTGGGCCGCGCGGCATCTGCGCGAGACACCGGCCGTGGCCGATGCGTTGCGCGAGCGCCGGCTGGCTTTCGGCACCGTCGATACGTGGCTGCTCTGGCATCTCTCCACGGAGCGCGCGTGCGTGACCACGCCGACCAACGCTACCTCCTGCAGCGCCTATGTACTTGGCGAGAACCGCTATCTGGACGAATGGATCGACGCGCTCGGTTTTCCGCACGAACTGCTGCCAGCGCTGCGGCAGGATGCCGACGATTTCGGCCGCACGCGCCATGACCTGCTCGGCATCGACGTACCGATCCTCGCCTGCGCGGGCGATCAGCTTGCTGGCGCCGTGGGACTGGGTTGCCTCGATGCCGGCCAGTCGATGTGCCTGCACGGCACGGGAAGTTTTGTCGATCTCGTGATCGGTCCCGATCTGCCCGTGCATAGCGGCCAGTCCGACAGCACGCTGACGATGACCGCACGGCGCTGCCAGGGTGTCTCGCACTTTTCGGTCGAGACCTTCGTGGCCACCACCGGCTCGGCGCTGAACTGGGTCTGCGACAAGCTGCACTGGTTCGAGAACGCGAAGCAGATCAGCGCACTGGCCGCCACGGTGCCGTCCTCGCGCGGCGTGACCTTCATTCCCGCGCTGACCGGCCTGCGCGTACCGCAGATGCAGCCCGAGGCCCGCGCCGCACTCAATGGTGTGTCGATGGCCACTACGCAAGCCGAGATCGCACACGCGATCCTCGCCGGCATCGCGCATTCGGTGACCTCGTGCATCGACGCCAATCGCGAGATCGCCGGTGTGGACGTATCGAGCCTCGTGGTGGGCGGCGGACTCTCCGGCAGCGATGCCCTGCTGCAGATGCAGGCCGATCTCACCGGCCTGCCCATCCATCGCATGAAGGAAACCGATCGCGCCAGCCTGCGAGGCATTGCGTGGCTGGCCGGTGCGCAGGGCCTGCTCTGGGATTCGCTGGAGCAGGCGCGTACCACCACGGAGCCGGATGCGGTGTTCCTGCCGCGCATCGGCAACGACGAACGGGCCGAACGGCGTGCGCTCTGGCACGCGCGCGTGGCCTCCGAACTGAACCACGTGCAGGCATTTGCCGCGCACTGAACGACACGATCTGGAGACCTCAGCAACATGATGGTTCTGCCATCCCGCGGCGCCAATCGGGAACGCGCCGCCATGACCAGCATCGAGCCCTTGCGGCTGGTGCGCACCGAGCAACTCGACCGGCTTGCCAGCGAGACGTTCGATATCCTCATCGTCGGCGGCGGCGTGACCGGCGCCTATGCAGCACTCGACGCCAGCCTGCGCGGCTACCGCGTGGCCCTCGTCGAGAAAAGCGACTTCGCCTCGGGCACCTCGTCGAAATCCTCGAAGATGGTGCACGGCGGCCTGCGCTATATCGAACAAGGCAACCTGGGACTCGTGCGCCATTCGCTGCTGGAGCGCCAACGCCTGCGCCGCAACGCGCGGCATCTGGTGCAGCGCCTGCCCTTCCTGTTCCCCGTCATGGAACGCGACGGCGTGTTCGACAAGCGCCTTGCCAAAGCCTTCGAGGGATTGCTATGGACCTACGACCTGGCCGGTGGCTGGCGCGAAGGCATCCTGCACCAGAAGCTGACCAAGGCCGAAGTGCTGTCGCACTGCCCCACGTTCAACGAAGCCAATCTGAAAGGCGGCTTCCTGTATTTCGATGCGCGCGTGGACGATGCGCGGCTGACGCTCGACATCGCACGCACCGCAGCATTTCACGGTGCCGCAGTGACCAATCACGCGCAGGTGATGGAGATCACGCGCAACGCGCATGACAAGGTCGATGGCGCGATCGTCCACGCCGATGGCCGCGAAATCCGCGTGCGCGCCGGTGCCGTGATCATGGCGACGGGCGTGTGGCTGCGCGACTGGACCGGCCGACGCAAGGGCGAGGACAAGACGCTGCATATCCGCCCCGCCAAGGGTGTGCACGTGGCCATCCCCTGGCTCAAGATCCGCAACGATTGCACGGTGACGATCCCCGTGCCCGGCCGCAGCCGCCGCGCCACCATCACGCGCTGGGGCGATGTGTCCTACCTCGGCACCACCGACGAAGACTACGACGGCGATCTCGACAACGTCATGTGCACGCGGCAGGAACTCGATTTCCTGCTCGAAGGTGCGCGCTCGGCGCTCAAGACCGACCTGCAGCCCGAGGACGTGGTGGGCAGCATCGCAGGATGCCGGCCGCTGGTAGCACCGCCCGGCGGCAAGACGCTGGAGATTCGTCGCGACCACGAGATTCATGTGGCCAACGACGGGCTGGTAACGATTGTCGGCGGCAAGCTGACCACCTCGCGTCATATGGCCGAGCAGACCATCGATGCCGTGCAGAAAGTCATCGGCAAGCGCGGCAAATGCCGCACGAAATCGGCCTATCTGCTGGGCGCGGCGGGCTACGACCCGCAGGCCATCGTCGCGTCGGGCGGCATGTCCGCGCACCTGGGCGAACGCTACGGCACCGAGGCCCGCTTTGTCAGCGACATCCTGCAGGCCGACCCATCGCTCGCGAAGCCCATTGTCGAAGGGCTGCCGCATACCGAAGCCGAGATCGTCTACGCAGTGCGCCATGAACTGGCTGGCACCGTCGATGACGTGCTCTCGCGACGCATCCGCGCACGCCTGATGGCGCGCGATGCATCCGCCGTCGCCGCGCCGCGCGTGGCGCAGATCCTCCAGGCCGAGCTCGGATTGTCCGGGCAGGCCGTGGCACGGCAGGTCAGTGATTACCTGGCCGCCGTTGCCCTCGAAAAATCCGTCCTTATGGGAGAGACAGCATGATCAGCAAGGAAGCCATCAAGCGCGGTTACAACCGCGGCAACTACGTCGTCGGCAAGCACACGCCCCCGCACTTCGCGGCCAGCATCACGCAGACGCCGGACGCGCCGGGGCTGCAGCGCGATGCCGTGACCATCGACACCGCCACGCTCGATGCCCTGCGCGGCGCCGCCGACGAAGTGCTGACCGGCACCGGCGACGTGGTGAACTGGACGCGCGACTGGTGGGCCGGTTCGATGATGACCGAGACCGGCGGCAAGCCGGCCACGCCGCGCGGCGCCATCGTGCGCGTATCAACGGTGGAGCAGATCCAGGCCGTGATGCGCATCGCCCATGCCGGCGCGATTCCCGTCACCGTATCGGCGGGCCGCAGCAACGTGACCGGCGCCGCACTGCCGGTGCGCGGCGGCATCGTGCTCGACGTCTGCGAACTGAACCGCCTGCTGGGCTTCGATCGAGAAAGCCAGATCGTCGAAGTGGAATCGGGCATGTTCGGCGACATCTTCGAGCAGACCATCCAGCACGAATACGGCATGACGATGGGCCACTGGCCGTCGTCGTACGCCATCAGCACCGTGGGTGGCTGGGTGGCCTGCCGTGGTGCCGGGCAGCTCTCCACGCGATACGGCAAGATCGAAGACATGATCGTCGGCATGGACGTGGTGCTGGCCGATGGCAGCCTGGTCACCGTGGGCGGCTATCCGCGCGCGGCGCTTGGCCCCGACCTGATGCAGATGTTCGTCGGCTCCGAAGGCACGCTCGGCGTGATCGTGCGCGTGCGGCTGAAGCTCCATCGCCTGCCCGACTACGGCCGCGCCATCGCCTATGGCTTCAGCAGCTTCGCCATCGGGCTGGAAGCGTGCCGCCAGATCATGCAACAAGGCGCCAATCCGGCGGCGCTGCGTCTCTATGACGAACTGGAGAGCGGCGTGCAGTTCGGTTTGCCCGAGACCAACGTGCTGCTCGTGGCCGACGAAGGCGCACAGGAAATGGTCGATGCCGTGATGGCGATCAGCACGCGCGTCTGCGCCGGACTCGGCGACAAGCTCGACGGCGATGCCATCTTCGAACGCTGGCTCGATACGCGCTACCTCACCGGCAAGAGCGCCGAAGGCTTCAAGCGCAGTCCCGGCTTTGTGGCCGATACGCTGGAAATGGCCGGTCCGTGGAGCGACCTCGCCGCGATCTACACCGATGTGGTGGCCGCGATCAACGCCGTGCCGGGCACGCTGGCCGGCTCCGCGCACCAGTCGCATGCCTACGTGGACGGCGCCTGCCTGTACTTCTCGTTGCGCGGGGACGTGGCGGTGGAAAATCGCCAACAGTGGTATCGCGCCGCATGGGATGCCGCCAACGCGGTGCTGATCCAATACAATGCCGCGCTGAGCCACCACCATGGCATTGGCCTGCTGCGCGCGCCGTACATGGCGGATTCGCTCGATACGGCGTTCCCGGTATTGGAAGCCGTCAAGCGCGCGCTCGATCCGCAGAACATCCTCAATCCGGGCAAGCTCGGCCTCTCCGACGTGCTGGCCCACGAAAGCAAGAAGTAAACATGGACAGGTCTCTCGGCGCCCGCCTCACACGCCATCCCGTGATCGCCACGCTCTACGGCGTGGAACAGGTCGAAGCCATCCTCGGCAGCGAAGCCGAAGTGGCCATCGTGGCCAACGTGGAACTGCGCAAGCTCCAGCCCGTGATTGCCACGCTGACGAAAGCCGGCAAGTACGTGATCGTCAATATCGATAGCTGCGAAGGGCTGTCGCAGGACAAGGGCGGCGTCGAGTACCTGGCCGACATCGGGGTCACAAGCCTGGTGTCGACCCGCGTGGCCACCATCCAGCGCGCCAACCGCGCCGGCATGGTGACCATGCAGAAAGTCTTTGTCACCGATCGCTCTACATGGCCACGCAGCGTCAAGGCGCTGGAGCAGAGCGACCCCAACCTCGTGCAACTGATGCCCGCACCCATGCTGTCGCATCTGCCCGAAGCCGACCGCAAGGCGCTGCCGCCCATCGTCACCTCGGGATTCGTGTGCAATCAGGACGATATCCGCACTGCCCTGGCCCATGGGGCTGTGGCGATTTCCACGAGTGATCGGAAGTTGTGGGATTTGGAGGCGGGGGTGTTGAAGGGGAGGTAGGGGTGTTTTTTTTCGGGCTGGGGAAACCCGCCGCGGCATCGGCCGGCGTCATGGCATGTGGGCGCCATTCCGGTAGGCTGACATCGCCACCGACATCGGCCGATACCTTGCCGTCGCTTAACAATGCCACCGAGGATGGTAGTGTCTCCGCCCGAGATGATCGTCACCGATTCGCTGCCCATGATACGGTCCGCGGATCTAAACATTATCTCGATTTCTTGGTGACTCGAATGACTCGGGAGGGTCACTGAGTAACCCGGCTCTTCTTAATGGTTCCCGTAGATTTTTTGCGAAGATAACTAAAAATACAAGAAACAATGGCGCACCGAAATATAGCAAAGATTCATTCTCTCCAATTTCAAAAGTGACATTCAAAATTCCAGCGATCAAAAATGACCAAAATCCAGCACCAAACACTGCGGCCACTGCAATGGTAGATGCGATTTGAAGTCTAGCATACGTGGCTTTCCAGTTCATTTGAATTCTCCAGCTTTAATTCTCCGCCGCTCAATATAATTCCGAATTGCTTGGTCAAAGATATTCTATCTTTTGAATATATTGGCCACCACAGATAAAAATCCCAATATTGCTCCGACCAATGCCCCTATTCCAATATCTGTAAAAAAAGATTCAGACACCCCGTTTCGCCAGGGTGCGCCAGCTAGTAGAAGTTGAAAAAGAGATGGTTCGGAGTAGCCTTGGCATTGTGAGGTCATGCCGCACCATGACGGATAATTGTAGAATATCGTGGTAAACAATGGATTAATAGCGAGATCTAAAAATGCGATGAGAACGACGACCCCGAAGGAATACAGCAATGTCACGAGGAATGTAATGCGAATCCATGGGCGATATTGCGCTTTCATTTCTGTTTTTCCTGTAGGTATTTTTTCACACCACAGATGTTTGTTTGGTCAATCCTTCCCTGGGGTGTCATGTGATCGTAAGAACGAATGTCCACATGCTCGGCAGCTTTTTGCGGAGAGGTCGACATAAGGGCATGGGGCGCCCTAATGGAATGCGACTGCAAAATGGGCAGCGGTACATTTTTACTATCGACAAAAACAAGATTGCCACATATATTAAGATATAAAATACCGAAAGGTACTTGCGAGATTCAGGGAGAAAATTTAGAAAATATCCACCCAAAAATCCAATTGTCATGAAAGATATTATTGCGTAACGAATTGCATTGAATTTTTTTATTGTTTGAATATCGGATTTCATGATTATTTCCTTTTGCAGCTGAATTCAAATAGATTTGCTTTGCCTTCCGCACCAACCCCAGTGGTCGGCGAAATTCCTGCACCAATCCTTGCCTCCCCGTATGTACCAGTTTCAGGTTTATTTTTGATATTGGAGTAGAGTCCCCCACCAACACCTATTTTCCCCGAAACTGGACCAAAAAATACATTTCCGGCCGCCGACGAGCCAATGCGATAATCGCCAGATTTGGCATCATCGCCGTACCTGAAAATATCAGCATTGGCCCCATGACTCGTACCTCTCATCCAACCATGGGCTCCGATCCCTACACCAAGCCCTAACTTGGTCGCAGTCGGCGAAATACCGGTAAATCCAATCTCTATTTCTCCACCGACTCCAAGATAGATACCTGCACTTACTGCCCAAGGTTGAGGCTTCAGATTGGGGGTGTGACTGACATTTATTGCACGTTGCTCCGGTGTAGGGCTCCCATCGGTATTGCCATAGAGAGTTGTATTCCTTCGCTCCGCATCCGTCGCGCTGAACAGATCGCCGCCATGCATCGAAATAAACTCCGTTGCAGCACGGTCTGCGCCTGGAGCCTTATTGGCTACAGCATCAACCAGTCGATATCCACCTGACAGCAACATATTCTCTGCGTCAGAAACGGATATTGGATCGTCCGTCCTCTCCGCATAAAACTCCGCGAACTCCTTGGCGTTGTCCTTTGCCCATTTGCGCTCATCCGGGTGCAATTGCCGATTAAACCGATCCACATTCGCCCCAGTAGCCGCCCCGGACCCACCACCCACCGCAGCCCCAATTCCCCCAGCCACGATATTCGCCGCAATTCGCCGACTTCCTTCCAGCCATCGACACCGGATGTCGCTTTTGCGAGGTTGGTGCGGTTTTCGTCGCTCGAGTAGTGTCGAAGGCTTTTTAGATCGAAGATGCCGCGATTGGATGTCAGGACAAAGTAATTTTGTAGATGACGAGTATCAAAATAATTAACCAAGAAATCAAACTAACTATCCAGTAATTGCGTTTGGACTTTTTAGACATTTTTGACCATGTTTCTTCATCTGGCCCTCCTGGGGCAATCATAGCCATTTCTCCTGTGCATTTTGTGGCTTATTCAGAGGTGCAGAATGACTCCATGGGGAGGCGCCGAACGATATTTTTGATCGTGGTGACACTCCAAATTCAAGTGCGGAGCGCCCTCCATAGGCGTGCGTAACAGAGACGACTGCGTTCACATTCCAAGGTGTGGGAACAGAAAGAAAAGCTTGGGTGCCGCTGCCTGTCAAAAACGAGCTTACTGCCTTAGCATTGTTTGCGCCAAATATGTATCCCACGGTTATGGATTGACCCGGTTTAAACGATATTGACCGGGGATTCGCCTGTGTAACTCCTCCGTGCAGATAGGCGGTACCGTCATGGAGATTCACTGAAGTTCCTACAACTCCAGATAATGCAGAAGTGCTTCCGGATATGTAATCTGGCAGTAGACCTCTCCCTTGCTGTCCCAATCCCGCTGCACATTCTGCCGAAGCACAAGTACCGCCTACATACGGATTTGTTGTCGAGTAAATTGGTCCACTACTCTTACCAGATGGGATACCGACCCAGGTATAAGGAGAATCGTCGCCGCCAGTCATCGACTGAATCAGCGACGCAACATGAGGTTTGGGTTTAGAGGTAACCTGCATCATCATAGGACCGTCGCCAATCTGGGAAAACTTCGCGCCCGAGTCATAAATGGCATTCGGATCATCCTTGGCAATGATTGTGCCGGCGCTCTCACCGCGATAACTTCCAGACCGCATGGTTTCCTCAATCTGAGCAACCGAAATTGGCGAGCCATCGGGGTTGGTGATACCGTCGGCTGCCGCTTTCTCGGCAATTCGTCGGGCCGTTGCTTTATCTTCCGGATGCAACTGCCGATTAAACCGATCCACATTCGCCCCGGTAGCCGCTCCAGCCCCACCACCTACAGCCGCCCCAATCCCACCAGCCACGATATTCGCCGCGAGATTCCCAATCGCTTCATCGAGATTGGCATTCCCACTGCCAACGCCACCTGACACAGCACTACCCAATTCCGCCAACTTCCCAGCCGCCAGCGATGACGCTCCAGCCCCAACTGCACCGGCAATCGCATTTCCACCGCCCAGCCCGGCGATCATCGCGCCGCCGGCTGCGTGCAGACCGGCGCGGTAGTCGCCGCCTTCCTTCCAGCCTTCGACGTCGGCAGTGGCTTTGGCGAGGGTCGCGCGGTTGTCGTCGCTGGGATCGGTGTCGAAGGCCAGTTGGGCTTTGCCTTGCGCCTCCTTCGCGGCTTTCTCCTTGCTGCTCGCAATATCCCCCACCGACTTCGCCACCGCCTCACCAGCCGCCTGCGCCGCAGCCATCGTGTCCGCTTGCTTGTTCAGCAAGTTGTTGAGGTCGGGGCCTTTGCGAACGGTCGAATTGGTATCGGTCGTATCGCGATTGAGTGTCGCCACGTCCTGCTTCTGGTTGGCGTCGTCCGTGATATGGATCGAGCCCTCCGCAATGCCGGACTGCGCGGTGCCGCGTTGGCGGCCGCTTTTGTGCTGGGGAATCATGGGGCTGATGCCACCGGTGTTCTTGCCCGAGGTCTGGCCGGTCTTCTCGTCCTTGACCTTGGGGCCGAAGGTGAAGCCACCGGCCACGCCGAACGAGGTGCCCTTGTAGTCCGATCTGTTCTCGATATCGTCCCAGCTCAGGGTGCCCGTGTTCAGCGAGTTCTTGTCCTTCGTGGCCGTGCTGGCGATGAGGGCGCCCTGGAGGTCGGTGTTGCCTTTGACGTTCAAGTCGAACCCGCCGTCGCCTGCGTAGATGCCGGATTGCTCGGCCACGTTGGCGAAGTTGCCGTTGGCCTTGCCCGTCGATGCCGAGAGCGAGCCGCTCAGGCCGCCGCCTTGACTGAAGCTCAGACCACCGCCCGCGCTGGTCTGGCGGGCGCGGGATTGCTCGGTGTCTTGGTAGCTGGCGAGGTTGAGGTGGCCACCGACATCGGCCGACACCTTGCGGCCGCTGACCACGCCCCCGAGGATATTGGTGTCGCCACCCGAGACGATCGACACCGATTCGCTGCCCGTGATGCGGCTGTTGAGTTGCGTTGCGCCGGTGGTGTCGCTGTTGCCCTTGTTCGTCGACCCTGACGCCGACATGCCGAAGCCCTGCGCGCTGTAGGACACGCCGATGCTGCCGCTGCTCGACTTGTTCGTGGTGTGGGTCTCGTAGGTATCGGTCGCAGAGACGATATTGACCTTGCCCTGGCCCTCCAGTCCCACCCGCGTGGCCGCAATACTGGAGCCGACGATGTCCAAGTTCCCGGCTGTCTTGTTGCCATCGGCATCCTGACCCGTGGCGATGAAGACCGCCTTGCCGCCAGCCTGCACCTTCGATCCGGCGTGCGAGGTGTTGTCCTGCGTGAGCGTGCTCTTGTTCTTGCTGGTGCCGAGGGAGAGGGTGATAGCGGTGCCGAGCGGTCCTGAACCACCGGCCAGGCTCTTCATGGCATCGCCCGCACCCTTGGCCGCGTCATAGGCGTCGCGACCTGCCGCAATGCCCCACAATGCGGATGCCCGGCCATCCTGGCTCTTGCTCGCCGAACTGACTTTCTGGCCCGCATTGATTGCCGAGCCGAGCGCGCCGCCGCTAACCCCCAGCGTCAGGCCGGTCTGCTTGATCTCGTGGGTTTCGTCGTGATGCGCGCGGCCCTTGGCGGCTTCGATCGCCACATCGGCGCCCACACCTGTCAGATCCTTGGCGGCGATCAACTGG